>OKTD01000249.1_pt1 | contig 34191 bp, 25 predicted proteins | sample 1606161 | NCBI WGS metagenome assembly OKTD01 (sample SAMEA3879527, study PRJEB24766) | human gut metagenome | biome: human-associated habitat; feature: feces | place: USA | collected 1985/1987 | reverse complement strand
TCAAGCGCAGTTTTTACATGATGCTCGCATTTTTCGCACATCATACCCTTTATTTTTATCGTCTTTGTTATTTTCGCCGTGTCGGACGCCTGTATTGCAATATTATTCATCGGCTTTGCTTTTCTGTCGTGCTTTGTGCTGTACAGCCTGCAGAAATTGAGCCTTAACGCATTCGATACGACGCAGAAGCTGGAAAGGCTCATAGCCGCCGCACCGAACATAGGATTAAGCGTAAGCCCGAGCGGAATAAATACGCCTGCGGCAAGCGGAATGCCGATAACGTTATAGATGAATGCCCAGAAAAGATTTTCGTGTATATTACGCAGTGACGAGCGGGAAAGCCTTATTGCCGCAGGAACATCGGTAAGTCTGCTCTTCATCAGCACAACATCGGCGGCATCTATCGCAACGTCTGTTCCTGCGCCTATAGCGATGCCTGTATCTGCGGCGGTAAGCGCAGGTGCGTCATTTATGCCGTCGCCTATCATAGCGACCTTACCCTGTGCCTTGAGCGAGCGGATGACCGCCTCTTTTCCGTCTGGGAGAACGCCCGCTATCACCTCGTCAATGCCTGCTTTTTTGGCTACTGCCTTTGCGGTACGCTCGTTATCGCCTGTCAGCATTATTACCCGTATGCCCATATTTCTGAGCTGTTTTACTGCATCGGGGCTGTCGCTCTTTATCGTGTCGGCTACTGCTATCATACCGAGCATACGGTTGTTTTTGCAGAAAAGCAGGGGAGTTTTGCCCTCACCGGAAAGACGGTCCGCTTCAGACTTTATTCTGTCACCGACAGCAATTTTTTCACCGATGAACTTAAGACTTCCGCCGTAAAGCGTATCACTGCCGATGGCAGCTGTAAGTCCGTTTCCGCTGAGTGCCTTGAAATTATCGACCGCTACTGACGGGATTCCGTGCTCAGTGCCGTAAACGTTTATCGCTTTTGCAAGCGGGTGTTCGCTCTTTGCTTCAAGCGACAGTGCAAGGCTCAAAAGCTCGTTTTCGGTAACATCTTCCGCAGGGATTATATCCGTTACGACCGGCTCTCCTGCTGTTACGGTGCCTGTTTTATCAAGCACGGCTATCTGAGTTTTTCCCGTCTGCTCAAGCGAAACGGCGGTCTTGAAAAGAATGCCGTTCTTTGCGCCGACACCGTTTCCTACCATTATCGCAACGGGAGTGGCAAGTCCGAGCGCACACGGACAGCTTATTACAAGCACCGATATTCCTCTCGCCAGAGCATAAGCGAAATTCTGTCCGAGTAAGAGCCACACTATCGTAGTGACAACGGCAATTGCAATAACGGTCGGAACAAATATTCCCGATACCTTGTCGGCAATCTTCGCAACGGGCGCTTTTGTTGCCGCCGCATCGCTCACCATTTTTATTATCTGCGACAAGGTGGTATCCTCGCCTACACGGGTAGCCCTGCAGGTGATGAAGCCCGTCTGATTTATGGTAGCCGCCGAAACATTATCTCCGACCGTCTTATCTACCGGTATGCTTTCGCCTGTCAGTGCGGATTCGTTGACCGTGCTTTCGCCGTCTGTCACTACTGCGTCAACGGGTATGCTTTCGCCGGGACGCACAACGAATATATCGCCCTTCATCACTTCTTTGGCAGGAACAGTATGCTCCGTGCCGTTTCTTATTACGTTTGCGGTCTTAGGGGCGAGGCTTACAAGCCCTTTCAACGCATCGGTGGTTTTGCCTTTTGAACGGGCTTCGAGCAGTTTTCCGACCGTGATGAGCGTCAGTATCATAGCCGCCGATTCAAAATAGAACTCGTCCATATACATCATAACGGCATCTGCATTTTGGTGAAGCTGTGCATCGGTCATCATAAACAGGGCATATACGCTCCATACAAATGACGCACCCGAGCCGAGTGCCACAAGCGTATCCATATTCGGTGAGCGGTTGATAAATCCCTTGAAGCCGTTTATAAAGAACTTGCCGTTTATAACCATTATAATTGCGCTTAGCAGCAACTGCACAAGACCCATAGCGACATGATTTCCGTCAAACCATGACGGAAGCGGAAATCCCCACATCATATGACCCATTGAGAAGTACATAAGAATTACAAGAAAAACGAGTGACGCTATAAGCCTTTTTCTAAGTCCGGGCGTTTCGGTATCACGCAGTGAACCGCCATCGGTATCGGTGTTTTCCGTTTTTGCGCCTTTCAGCCTTGCACCGTAGCCTGCCTTTTCAACCGCAGAGATTATTTCCTGCGGTGACGCTGTACCATCGACACCCATTGAATTTGTAAGCAGGCTCACCGAACACGAGGTTACGCCCTTTACCTTGCCGACCGCTTTTTCAACTCTTGCACTGCAGGCGGCACAGCTCATGCCTGTAACATCGTACTGATCCATAATAAAACCCTCTTTCTTTTGCCGTATATCTTTATATTATGTCCGTCTTACGTTATTTCATCAGCTTTTGCAGAGTTGTGACAAGCTCGTCTATGACCTCGTCCCTGCCTTCTTTTATATCTCTTGCAACGCAGCCTCTTATATGGCTTGCCAGCAGTTCCTTATTGAAGGCATTCATTGCGGCGTTGACGGCGGCGGATTGAATAAGCACATCGTTGCAGTATGCGTCATTCTCAATCATAGCCTCGATGCCACGCACCTGTCCTTCAATGCGTTTAAGGCGGTTAAGAAGCGCCTTTTTGTGCTTTTCGTCCCTTACTGTATGCTTTTCACAACACGGACAGACTTTTCTGACGATCGTTTTATTTTCACTCATAGCGTTACCTCTGAATTTTTGCTGTAGCTTTAATATACCCTCACGGGGTATTTTAATTATATACTCCCAGGGGGTATTTGTCAAGAAAAATTATATAATTTTCGATAGCACGATGTCAGTTCTGCTGTTCGGAATACAGAGCGAAATATAGGTGAGACACAATTTCTTAGATATAAAAAATTAAAAAAACGGGTCGCAGGGCGGTTGCACGGCAAAACAGCACTTCGGCATCTGTCCGCACATTTCCCGATAAACCTGAAAGCACTTTCAAAATAGCAATTGTGCGTAATTACCGAAGAATACGATGCAGAATTGTGCAAAACGGAAAATTTTCAGAATCTCTTGAAAAACAGGTTGATTTATGCTACAATCAAACTGCCGGAAACGTTTTCGGTAATTTAATTCAGACAACAGGTGAGCCATTGACTATAAAGGATATTGCAAGACTTGCCGGCTGCGGCGTGAGCACGGTTTCACGGGCGCTTAACGGCAGTAATGAGATAAGCGAACAGACCAAAGAACGCATAAACGAGGTTATCCGTAAGTATAACTATACGCCTAACGGCAATGCACGCCGTATGCGCAGGAGCGCAGAAAAGACCATACTGCTCATCGTTAACGGCAGCAGTAACCTGTTCTTTTCACCGCTCATCGAGCAGATACAGATAGCGGCTTCTTCCGCAGGATTCCAGATTGCAGTGAATCACATTGACGAGCAGGAGGACGAGGTGCAGTTTGCGTCAAGGCTCTGCACGGAGTTAAGACCTGCCGGGGTGATATTTCTCGGCGGCGATATGCGAAACTTCAAAAGGAGCTTTGCACGGATAAAACTGCCCTGTATACTGAGTACGGCAAACGCTGAGGAGCTTGGCTTTGAAAACCTTTCCTCCGTCAGTGTTGACGACTATGACGGCGGCAGGGCGGCGGCAGAACAGCTGTTCGACCGTGGTCACAAAAAAGTCGGGATACTCGGCGGCGACCTCAGCTCCTACGGTCCTTCGGGATTGCGTTACGGCGGTTTTTGCAGTGTATGCTCTGAGCGGGGTGCGGATATTCCCGACAGCGAGCTTTGTGCATATACGTTCAGCTCTGCGTATGAAGCGGCAGTGGCTCTTTATCATAAGTGCAAGGATATGACGGCGGTATTCGCTATGTCGGATATTATCGCCGTGGGCGCTGTACGGGCATTTCTCGATATGGGAAAGCGTGTGCCGGAGGATATTTCGGTGCTTGGCTTCGACGGAATCGAACTGTCTGAATACAGCAACCCCAGAATAGCAACATTAGCTCAGCCGATCCACCAGATTTCAAGTCTGTCTGTGCGTATGCTGGTGAATATGATCGAAGACGGCGCCGAGGCGAGCCATGTAACGCTCAGGGCGCAGTTCAGATCGGGCGGCTCAATGGGCAGAATATAGATTTTGTTGGAGGTCAACATGAGAAAAAGCGGTATCTTACTGCACATTGCGTCACTGCCGAACAAATACGGCATCGGCACGATGGGCAGGGAAGCCTATAAATTCGTTGACTGGCTCAGAAGCGCCGGTCAGAGTCTGTGGCAGATACTTCCGCTGTCACAGACGAGCTTTGGCGATTCGCCGTACCAGAGCTTTTCCATATATGCCGGAAATCCTTACTTCATCAGCCTTGAGACGCTGGAGGAGGAGGGGCTTCTGAAGCATAAGGAATATGCGGATATAAACTGGTGCAAGGATCCGAGATATATCGACTACGCCACGATGTACGAGAACTTCTATAAAGTGATGAGGCTCGCATTCGGGCGCTTTTCTAAGGGCAGGAATGGTAACGTTTCCGAAGAATATAAGGCATTCGTTGCCGAAAATCCGTGGCTTGAGAATTACACGCTGTTCATGGCGCTGAAGGACGCACACGGAGGAAAAAGCTGGTGCGAGTGGGAAACGCCGCTTCGCCTGCGTGATGTAACGGCGGTATATTCCGCAAAGAAGAAGTACGCAAAGGATATGGAATTCTACGCATTCCTTCAGTTCGAGTTCTTCCGTCAGTGGTACAAGCTGAAGAAGTATGCAAATGACAACGGGATACAGATTATCGGCGATATTCCGATATACTGCGCCCTTGACAGTGCGGATGTCTGGTGCGAACCGCAGCTGTTTCAGCTTGACCGTGACAGAGTGCCTACCGTCGTTGCGGGATTCCCTCCGGACGCATTCTCTGAGGACGGGCAGTTGTGGGGAAATCCCATCTATGACTGGGACAGAATGAAGCAGGAAAACTATCGCTGGTGGGTCGGCAGAATGAGCTTCGCAAAGAAGCTGTATGATATTGTCCGTATAGATCACTTCATCGGTTTCAACAGCTACTATGCCATCCCGTTCGGCAGCAAGACCGCACACGGCGGCGAGTGGCACGATGGTCCGAAATACGATCTGTTCAATGTCATTAAGAGAGAAACCGGAAAGGGCGGTATCATAGCGGAGGATCTGGGAATAATCACTCCGTCTGTAAAGAAACTTCTCAAGCAGGCGGCATATCCCGGAATGAAGGTACTGCAGTTTGCTTTCGACCCTACGGGAAAGAGCGAATATCTTCCGCAGAACTACACATCGCAGAACTGCGTTGTGTATACTTCCACTCACGACAGCGATACGGCACTGGGTTGGTTCAACAACCTTGATCGTACAACAAAGCAGTTCGTGAAGGAATATCTCGGGGTGCGCCATGCGGCTGAACTTCCCGAGGCATTTATCGACATTGCCTGGAAAAGCACCGCAGATATGGCTATGACTACAATGCAGGAACTGTGCGGATTCGGAACTGAGGCACGCATAAACGTACCCTCCACCATCGGAAATAACTGGCGCTGGAGGACGCTGGAGAGCGACTTTACCGCTCAGAGTGCGGCGTACCTCGACAGACTGACCGAAATAAGCAACAGAAAACCTCCCGTTAAAAAATCAAGAAAAAAACGATAATTGAAAGGAGCATAATATGAAGATTGAAAATTTCAAGGAGAAGCTCGTTTCCCTCTGCGAGAAGAAATATCACGCACAGCCAAGGGAGCTGACGGCAAATCAACTGCACTGCGCAGTTTCAAAACTCGTTATGGAGGAGCTTTCTCCTGTGTGGGACAAGAGCCGTACGGCTCACGATAAAGCACGCAAGGCAAGCTATCTCTCTATGGAGTTCCTGGTGGGTCGTGCAATATACAACAACCTGCTGTGTCTTGGGATACTTGACAGCACAGCTGAGGAGCTGAAAGCACTCGGCGTGGATATTTCAGAATTCGAGGAGGTCGAGGACGCCGCTCTCGGTAACGGCGGTCTGGGCAGACTTGCGGCTTGCTTCCTGGACAGTGCGGCAACGCTTAATCTTCCGCTGGACGGCTACGGAATACGCTATAAGTACGGCCTGTTCAAGCAGGGCATCAATGACGGATTCCAGACCGAAACCGCAGACGATTGGCAGAGATACGGCGACCCGTGGAGCGTTCGTCGTGAGCAGGAAACTGTTGTGATACACTTCGCTGACGGTGATGTGAACGCAGTTCCCTACGACTATCCCGTTATCGGATACGGCGCTGAGAATGTAGGCACTCTGCGACTCTGGCAGGCTGAAACCGACGATGAGTTCGATTTTGATCTGTTCAACCGCAGTAAGTTCACCGAAGCCGGCGAAAAGAAGCGTGCCGCCGAGGACATTTCCCGTGTACTTTATCCCAATGACGAAACAGAAGCAGGAAAGATACTCAGACTGAAGCAGGAATATTTCTTCAGTGCCGCCGCAGTTGCCGATCTTATCAGAAAGCATAAGGCGATTTTCGGCACAATGGAGAATTTTGCTGATTACAATTGCATTCAGATGAACGATACTCATCCCGTTATCGCTCTGCCTGAGTTTATCCGTGTGGTAATGCGTGACGAGGGCTGGAAGTTTGACAAGGCTTTCGAAGCGGCGAAGAAGGTGTTCAACTACACCAACCATACCATTATGCAGGAAGCGCTTGAGAAGTGGGACAGCAGACTTATCGAACGAATAGTCCCCGAAGTGTACAGCGTGATGATAATGCTCAACGAGGCATTCGAATCCGAAATGCACCGCAGGAATGTTCCGCAGGATAAGCGTGCGGTTATGCGTCTTATAAAGAACGGCACTGTGCATATGGCAAATATTGCGGTATTCGGTTCTTCCTATGTGAACGGCGTTGCGGCTATACACACAGAGCTGTTAAAGACCACCGTGCTGAAGGACTGGTACGAGCTGTATCCCGAGAGATTTCAGAACAAGACTAACGGCATCACACAGCGCAGATGGCTGGCTTTGTGCAACCGTGAGCTTTCCGCACTCATTACCGAACTGCTCGGCTTTGACAGCTGGGTAACCGACCTTGACAAGCTAAGCGGCCTTAAGAAGTATGCGGACGATGAGAGTGTGCTTCGCCGCTTTATAGATATAAAGCACGCTAAGAAGCGGCAGCTTGCCGACTTTATCAAGAAATCGGAGGGAATTGAAATCGACCCGAAATCCGTTTTTGATATTCAGATCAAGCGTCTGCACGAATACAAGCGTCAGCTTTTGAACGCATTCTCGATACTGTATCTTTACTATGAAATCAAGGACGGAAATCTCAGAGATTTCACCCCCACTACATTTATTTTCGGTGCAAAGTCCGCACCCGGATATTACCGTGCAAAAGGCATTATCAAGTTTATTAACGAGGTAGCAAAGCTCGTAAACTCCGACCCGGATACAAAGAATCTGCTGAGAGTGGTATTTGTGAGCAATTACCGTGTTTCCTATGCGGAAAAGCTGGTGGCTGCGGCTGATATTTCCGAGCAGATCTCCACGGCGGGTACAGAAGCGTCGGGTACAGGCAATATGAAGTTTATGCTCAACGGCGCAGTAACGCTCGGCACACTGGACGGCGCTAACGTTGAGATTGCTGAGGAAGCCGGTGCAGAGAACGAATATATCTTCGGTGCGACTGTAGAGGAGCTGGAGAAGATTATGCCGCACTACGTTTCCCGTGACATTACAGAGAGCGATCCGAAGATCAAGCGTGTGGTATCTGCGCTTATTGACGGTACCGTTTCCGACGGCGGAAGCGGCGTGTTCAGAGAGCTTTATTTCGCACTTATGGAGGGCGCAAGCTGGCACGTTCCCGATCATTACTACCTTTTGGGCGACCTTGACAGCTATGTTAAGGCAAAGCTGACAGTAAACCGTGACTACAGCAACGAGCTTGCGTTTGCAAAGAAGTGCTGGCTGAATATCTGCTCTGCGGGTAAGTTCAGCTCAGACCGCACCATCGCTGAATATGCAAAGGATATATGGCATATCGGCAAGGTGTGATTCACCGAGTTTTGTATCGGATTCTCTTTTTGGTTTCGTTTGCAGTGAAACGTGTTATATAGATTGTAACAACGTTTCACCGGAAACGTTGCCATTATCCACAAAAGCGACAGATGGTAATTGGCTATTATGACAAATTTACAATTGTTTTTTTAATTTTTAAAAATAATTGTATAAATTCGCTTGACAGAGCAAAAAAATCTGTTATAATTAAACCAGAATTTCGAACCAAGTAATCAAATTTCGAAACATAGCCGAATCTGCAGGGTAGCACAGACAGCCTGCATTTGATTTTAGGATTTTTGTTTCGAAACAAGGCGAAAGTTTCGAAATGCAATAAAAGTAAGCAAGTGATTATATTCAGGAGGAATTAATTATGAAGTACAGGAAGATCATGACAGCGATAGCTTCTATGACAATGGCAGGCGTAATGCTGGCCGGCTGCTCAAGCAACAGCACAAGCGGCACAAGCAGTACAGGCAGCGGCTCTGCGGCAGGCAACAGCACAGCTTCTTCGGGCGGCAGCGAATCCACCGCCGGCAGCGAGAAGGTTAGCCTCACGGTTTGGGGTCCGCAGGAGGATCAGGAACTGATCAAGAAGATGTGTGACGAATTTGCTGCTGCAAATCCCGAAAAGACCTACACCTTCACCTACGGCGTTGTCAGCGAGGCAGACGCTCAGAAGGAAGTTAACAAGGACATCTCGGCGGCGGCTGACGTATTCGCTTTCGCTTCGGACCAGACCGCTATACTGGTGAACGCAGGCGCACTCTACAGAGTAACAAAGAATAAGGATCAGATCGTTGCTGAAAATTCTGAAGCTTCTATTTCAGCGGCTTCGATAAACGGCGAGCTTTACGGCTACCCTTATGTATCCGATACCTACTTTATGTACTACGACAAGTCCAAGCTGACAGAGGATGATGTAAAGTCTATCGAAGGCATTATGTCGAAGAATATCGACGGCGTTACAACAAACTTCGCTTTCAATACAGATGACGGCTGGTATCAGGCAGGCTTCTTCTTCGGCGCAGGCTGCAAGCTGTTCGGTGATGACGGAACCGATCCCACAAAGTGCGATTTCAATAACGAGCGTGGCTATATGGTAGGCGAATATCTCATCGACCTGGTAGCAAACCCCAAGTTCGGCTCCAACTTCGATGACTCGCTTGTAAAGGCAGGCTTTGCAGAGGGTACTTTGGCAGCTGCAGTTTCCGGTGTATGGAACGCAGGCGAAATCCAGAAATCTCTCGGCGATAACTACGCAGCTACAAAGCTCCCCGAGTTCAAACTCTCAAACGGCGAAACCGTTCAGATGGGCAGTATGGCTAACTTCAAGATCATGGGCGTAAACGCTGAAACCAAGAACCCGCTTGACGCAATGGCTCTTGCTGAGTGGCTCACTAATAAGGACAACCAGAAGACCAGATTCGAGGTTCGTTCATACGCTCCCACAAACGTTGAGCTTGCAAGCGACTCAGCTACTATGAACTCCAACATCGCTGTAGGCGCTCTTGCACAGCAGGCTAAGTACTCAACCGTTCAGACTTCTATCGGTCAGGTCCAGAACTACTGGACACCCGCTGAGGCTTTCGGTCAGGAAATTATCGCAGGTACCTGCACAAAGAGCAATCTCCAGGATAAGCTGAACGCTTATGTTGAGGCAGTTCTCGCAACACTCAGCTGACAAAAAAGCATTTAAGGTAATTCACCAATAAGTATATATGTTTCTCCAGGTTCCATTTCTTCGTGGGCGGCGTGACAGCCGCCCACAGAATCGGAACGTGCTTTATGCAGTTTCAATGCTTCCTGAATACTTGACACAGAACAATATCGGTTGCATAATTTTATCCGGTTATTATATGTGTTGATCAGATCCTCCGGGAAGGCTGCATTGAAACTGCACAAAGCTTCAATACTACTCAAGGAGGTAACTGCAATGACAAGTCTTGATTTTTACGCTCTTCCGTGGTACAAGAAAATACTTGTTAAAATAGCAGAATTTTTTGTAGCCATCGGAAAAGGCGTCGCTAATTTCGTGATCGGGGCGCCCGGCGCCGTATGGCGTTTTATAAAAATGATCGGCAGGGGTCTTGGCTGGCTCGGAAGCACATTTGTTCACGGTGACGCTCTCACCAAGCTCTCATATATTATAATGGGTGCAGGAAACCTGTTCCGAGGTCAGATAATCAAGGGGCTGATATTCATTGCCGCAGAGGTAGCGTATATCGGCTTTATGATTGACTCGGGACTCGGCTTTATAGCAGGGCTCAGAAATCTCGGTACGGTGCAGAGAGGCTGGTACTTCGATGAAACGCTCGGCATTGATGTAATGCGTGAAAACGGCGACAACTCAATGCTTATTCTCCTTTACGGAATATTTGCACTGTTCGTAACTCTGGCATTCATATTCATGTGGGTACATAACATAAAGTCGGCGTACAGCGCACAGCAGATTAAAAAATCCGGCAAGAAGCTGCCGGGCTTAGTGGACGATTTGAAGTCGCTTCTGGACGGACAGTTCCACAAGACGCTTCTTTTCATTCCCGTATCCGGCATCGTGGTATTCACGATAGTTCCGCTGGTATATATGATCTCGCTGGCGTTCACCAACTATGATAAGGATCATCAGGTGCCTGCAAATCTGTTCACCTGGATAGAATTTGATAACTTCAAAACTATTCTCGGAAGCAATTCCACTATCGGCAACACTTTCTGGCCGGTACTCGGCTGGACACTGGTATGGGCATTTCTCGCAACGTTCCTTAACTACTTCTTTGGAATAATTCTAGCGATGCTCATCAACAAGAAGGGCGTCAAGTTCAAGTCATTCTACAGAACGCTTTTTGTACTCGCCATTGCAGTACCGCAGTTCGTTTCACTGCTGGTAATGAAGAATGTTTTTGCTGAAGCGGGTCCTGTGAACGTACTTCTTCAGGATCTTGGATGGATCTCGGCTCCGCTGCCGTTCTTCACCGATCCGATGTGGGCGAGAATGACGATCATAGCCGTAAACCTGTGGATAGGTATTCCGTATACGATGCTTATCGTTTCGGGTATCCTTATGAATATCCCCGACGATCTGTATGAGGCGGCAAGGATAGACGGTGCTTCTCCGTTTGTAACGTTCAGAAAGATAACTATGCCGTATGTGCTGTTCGTTACTACACCGTACCTTATTACGCAGCTTGTCGGCAACATAAACAACTTCAACGTTATCTACTTCCTTACCGGCGGTACTCCGGCAACACTGGATTACTACCAGGCAGGAAAGACCGATCTGCTCGTTACCTGGCTGTATAAGCTGACGGTCAACTCGAGGGATTACAGCTACGCCGCAACGATAGGTATTCTGGTATTCATTATCTGCTCGCTGCTTTCGCTTATAACCTTCCGCAGATCCGCATCCTATAAGAATGAGGAGGCGTTCCAGTAATGAGAGAGATAAGAAAACAATCCTACTCCTATCACAGAAAACAGCGCACGATTAATATCGTTATACAGATTGTGCTGCTGATACTGGGTCTGATGTGGATACTTCCGCTTTTGTGGATAATCCTGACGTCATTTCGTGCAGAGCCCGGTTCATATACAAGCTACTTCTGGCCCAAGAGCTTCACGCTTGATAACTACTCGAAGCTGATTTTGGTGGATCAGCAGTTCAAGTTCACAAAATGGTTTATCAACACGTTTATCGTGGCGGTGGTATCCTGCATAGGCTCAACGTTCATTGTGCTTGCGGTGTCCTACGCTCTCAGCCGACTGAGATTCAAGATGCGTAAGCCTATGATGAACATTGCACTGATTCTCGGAATGTTCCCGGGATTCATGTCTATGGTCGCTATCTATTATATCCTTAAGGGTCTCGGCCTTACTGAGAATCCGCTTGTTTGTCTGACGCTGGTTTACATCTGCGGTTCCGGACTTACCTACTACATCGCAAAGGGATTCTTCGATACTATTCCGAAATCCCTTGACGAATCTGCGTACCTTGACGGTGCAACCAGATCACAGGTGTTCTTCCGCATCACTATCCCGCTTTCAAAGCCTATCATCGTATACACGGTGCTCACTACATTCATGGCTCCCTGGGTCGACTACATATTCCCGAGTATGATCTGCGGTGCAAACTACGACAGCTATACTGTTGCGCTAGGTATGTTCAAGATGCTTGAGCGTGAGTTCATCGGTACCTACTATACGCAGTTCGCTGCGGCGGCAGTGCTGGTATCCATTCCTATCGGTGCGCTGTTCATAGTTATGCAGAAGTACTATGTCAGCGGTGTTACCGGCGGTGCGGTAAAGGGCTAATATCTATTATAAAGCAAAATCACTTTTCCGGGGGGGATCTTATGGCAGTCAAGAACGTAACTATCCAGGATATTGCCGACAGGCTCGGTATGGCAAAGAGTACAGTTTCGAAGGCCATCTCAGGTGCTACCGACATCAGCGAAAAGACCCGTGAGCGTGTGCTTGCCTGCGCCGGCGAGATGGGGTATCAGGTAAAGGCAAAGCACGTTTCATATACTAAGTCGATAGTTGTCTTTATCTACGGAAGCATCCATTATGACAAGGTGGATCAGTTCGGCTATGAGATCATTCTCGGATTACAGGCCGCCGCTGCGGAACACGGTATCGGAGTAAACATCACTGCGATAAGCAATGCCGAACTGAAAAGCGGCAACTACTATTCTATCGTGTCGGGGGGAAACTGCGAGGGAGCGGTTTTCCTCGGCTTCAAGCCGCACCATGTGTTCATTGAGCATATACGCAGTCTGAATATACCGCTGGTTATACTTGATAACAATGTTGATTATCAGCTGGCGGCTCGTGTCGGATGCGACAGTGCAGAGGGAATTCGGCAGATGGTGCAGTATCTCTGGATGAGAGGTCATGACAGGATCGGATTTTTAGGCGGCGAGGAGGACAGTATCGTCACGCAGGAACGCTATCAGGCGTATTCCGACGCACTAAAAGAGCTTGGGCTTGAGGAGAATAAAGACGCTGTCAGATACGGACATTTCTCTGCGAAGGGTACACGAAAGAGGATTCTTCCGATTGCTCAGACAGGAGTCACAGCAGTGGTTTGTATCAGCGACCTGTTAGCTTGCTCTGCAGTGCAGGAACTTGAAAAGGCGGGTTATGTCGTACCTACGGATATAAGCGTGACAGGCTACGATAACCTCCCCGTGTCAGAATATTCGCAACCCCGTATTACAACGATGTATCAGAACCGAATACATATCGGAAAGACCGCATTCGTAATGCTTCAGCAGATGAACAGCGGTATCTCGATAGAAGCGGTCAGCCTTCGTCCCGAACTCATTGAGAGAGAATCCGTGAAATTGATAGCCAAGAGAATTTTGCCCGAGGAAGACAAATGAAAAATACAAGATTTTTACTTTCAGCCGCAGCCGCTGTTACGGTGGCGGCTATTCTTTTATCCGGGTGCAGTACCCCGGAGGAAACTATGTCGGAAAGCTCGCAGCCGCAGGCTCCGTCATACCGTTACGAACACGAGCTGAATGTGATAGACGATAACTACCGCAATTACTACCAAGTGTTCGTTTATTCGTTCTGCGACAGCAACGGTGACGGCATAGGCGACCTTGCCGGAGTCACATCCCGACTGGACTATATTCAGGATATGGGTTTCAACGGTATATGGCTTTCGCCTATAATGCCGTCTGATTCATACCATAAGTACAGCGTAAAGGATTATTATGCCGTTGATGAGCAGTACGGCACGATGCAGGATTTTGAGGAGCTTGCCGCAGAGTGTGAAAAGCGTGGAATAAAGCTGTTGATAGACCTTGTGATGAATCACAGCTCCAACGAGCACGAGTGGTTCAAGCACGCTTCAAAGAGCCTGCGCAGCGATCCGTGCGGTGAGGCTAAAGACAAGCCCTGCCTTAACGATAATATCTGCCCTGTGCACGATAAATACATCGACTATTATTATTTTACGGACGAGAAGCCTGTCGGAACGAACTCCTGGTACAGAATAGGCTCGAACCGGTGGTATCAGGCGGTTTTCTCAGAGCAGATGCCGGAGCTGAATCTTGATAATTCTGCGGTGCGCAGTGAGTTTGAGAAGATAGCTGACTTCTGGCTGGAAAAGGGTGCAGGCGGATTCCGTCTGGACGCTGTCAAGGAGTATTTCAGCGGCAACCCCGAAAAGAATATCGAGGTGCTGAATCAATTTATGAAGCACTGCAAGACGGTTGACCCGAAATGCTACGTTGTCGGAGAGGTGTGGGAGAGCTTCACAAACTATACTAAATACTACAGCTCCGGGATTGACAGCGTATTCGGCTTCACTATGGCACAGGAAAGCGGAAAAATCGCCAAGACAATCAATGGTAAGGGTGCTGATAACTCGGTTAAATCCTTTGCACAGGCAATGGTGACTGTCGAGCAGAAGCTGGCTTCCTACAGCGATACCGCAATCGACGCACCGTTCATAGGAAATCACGATACCAACCGTGGCGCAGGCATACTCGGATATAACGAAACGAAAATAAAGGCGGCGGCAGGATTACTGCTCACAATGTCCGGTTCGCCTTTCGTGTATTACGGTGACGAGATAGGCCTTTCCGGAAGCGGACGTGACGAGAATAAGCGTGCCCCGATGATATGGGACAGCGAGGGTACGGGACTTACATACGGACCGCCTGATATGGAGCGGCAGGAAAACCGTTTTGCCGATGTGCAGACACAGCTTGCAGACGAAAATTCCATACTGAATTACTACAAGCGTGCGCTCAGGATACGCAACGAAAACCCCTGCATTGCAAGAGGTACGACCGAAGTGCTGACAGTGCCGGGACAGGATATTGCGGCGGTGCGCCGCACATTTGACGGCGACAGTATTGTGATTGTTTATAACTACTCCGATGAAAGCAAAGAGATCACGGAACTTGACGGACTTTCCGAAATGCAGATACGGGGATATCTGACTGTTGAGCAGAGGAGGTTCTGCTTGACGGCGGCCTTAAAATGCCTGCGTACAGCATTGCATTTCTTACCGGAAAATAACTACGGAGGCAATTATGGATATAATGCCTGATTTTGACCTTATCGACAAGGAATATGCGTATGACGGGGAGCTTGGCGCACTTTATTCTGAGGCTCAGACTACGTTCAGAGTGTGGAGCCCGACGGCACAGAGAGCCGTGCTGAAGCTGTTTCTCAGCGCAAAGGCAAATCTTCCGCATTCCGTTACTGAAATGAGCAGGGACAAAGGCGTATGGGAGGTTACCGTACCCGGCGACCTGCACGGGATGTACTATACCTATGAATTCACCTTTGACGGCTCAACCCGTGAAACGATAGATATTTACGCACGCTCAGCCGGTGCAAACGGCATCAGGGGAATGGTGGTCGATCTGATGCGTACAGATCCTGCCGGCTGGGACAGCGACCGTCCTGTTACACTTGAAAGCTACACGGACGCAGTGATATATGAGCTTCATGTCCGTGATTTCTCCTCCGATAAAAGTGCAAATTTCCGCCTTCGAGGAAAGTTCGGCGCATTCTGCGAGAACAGGGTGACGAACGGCTTCAGTGACACTGTCGGACTTGACTACATTGCTTCACTTGGTGTTACGCATATTCATCTGCTTCCGGTGTTTGACTCCCAGACGATAGACGAGAACGACCCCGAGGCAGGCTTCAACTGGGGATACGATCCGCTCAACTACAACATTCCCGAGGGAAGCTACACTACTGATCCAAACAACGGCACCGACAGGGTAAGACAGTTCAAGGAGCTTATCCACGCAGTACATCAAAAAGGGATGGGTGTGATAATGGATGTGGTTTACAACCACACCTACAGCACGGAAGATTCCCCGTTTGCAAAGACCTTTCCCGGATACTACTACCGTCATAACAAGGACGGAAGTCTTTCGAACGGTTCTGCGTGCGGAAACGAATTTGCGAGCGAACGTGCTATGGCGAGCCGCTTCATCGTGGACAGCCTTTGCTATCTGGCAAAGGAATACAAGCTGGACGGATTCCGTTTCGACCTTATGGGTCTGCTTGATATTCATACGCTGAATACTGCAGCTGAGAAGCTACGCAGGATAAATCCCTCCATAATACTTTACGGCGAAGGCTGGACAGGGGGAAAAAGCCCGCTGCCTGAGAGGCTTCGTGCAATGAAAAAGAACGCAGTAAAGCTGCCGCAGTACGCTATGTTTTCGGATGATTTCCGTGACGGTGTTAAAGGCTCCGTATTTGAGGACGAGGAGTGCGGTTATGTAAACGGGAACGCATCTGAGCTGTCGGAGATGATGAAGTCGGTAATATCCGGCGGAATCTACCGTATGGATGTGCAGAGAAAACGTTCTGAATGCTGGACGGATACTCCTCAGCAGACCGTGAACTATGTTGAGGCGCACGATAATCTTACTCTCTTTGACAAGCTGAGAATTTCTATGCCGGAGGCTTCAGGACAGGAGCGTGTATCGGTAGATAAGCTGGCGGCTGCTCTTGTGTTTCTTTCGGAGGGAATTCCTTTCATGCAGGCAGGGCAGGAGATACTGCGCAGTAAACCGTCGCCTGACGGAGGATTTGTTCACGACAGCTACAATTCTCCCGACAGTGTGAACAGCATTAAGTGGAACGATGTTACCATTCACCGTAGTGTTATGGAATACTACCGTGGACTTATCGCAATACGAAAGCGCTTTCCGGAATTCAGACTGCGTACTGCGCACGATATTCGAAGTTGTTTGGAATATGAAGATCTCGGCGGCGGTGCATTGGCGGTGCATTACGGCGATAGGCTGATACTGGTGATAAATCCGGGAGAAACGGTGCTGAAATACGATCCGGGTCGTTCTGCGGAAATTTACGCAGACAGCAAAAAGGCGGACGCCCAGCCGCTTTATCGGACTAAAGGCGCATTTGCCGTGAAGCCGCATAGTATTATGCTGGCAGGACTGAATTAAGGCGACTTCGCACAAAGACATTTATTGATTTTTAAACATTAAGAAAAAGACAGAATATAAAACGCACAAAACCCCGTCACAGAAACGTTCTATGACGGGGTTTTCTTATGTGCCTGAATAGCCTAAACGCCTTATTTCAAGGGGTTTTTGGGCAAAAAAATCCACCGTAATTCTATCAAAATTACGGTGGACTTATGAAAATAGTGACCTACTTTGATACAAAAGGCACACCCCTTACGACCTTTCGTTAAAAGGTGCCGAGTACCGTTAAAAAGTGCACACCCCAACAAATGATGTGGTTTTTAATTCCTTCTCAAGCACGTCCGCATACTGCTGTATAGCATTTCCTAGTTTCCCCGACAAAGCCTGCAGCTCGGCACTTTCCAAATATTTTTGCGGATTTTTTCTAACCTCTAAGGCGGTTTCAAGTGCGGTGATGTTGTGGAATAAACAGTTTTGCAATGCCCACTCTCCGGCAGCCGTTTTGGAAATGATTTTTCCGGTACGAAGTGTGTAAATGCATCTGGCAATATCCAAAAGCCAACCAAAAGAATAGATACTTCGTCCGGTACTGCTTGCATATTTTCGAATCGTATCGTAATGAAATTGTATATTTGTTTTTATGTCCTCAAAAGAAGGCGGAGTCAATTGTCCCCGTATGTCTTTTCCATGTAAGAGACGGCTGTAGTCAAGCAGTTCTTTCATGCAACACGCATCAAAATGATAGCTGTCAGTAATTCTTTGTCCACTTGTTCCCCAATAGACAACTCTATCCGGAACCTTGCGAATAAATGCGTTCAGTGTCAACATGCCACCCTCAAAGCAACGGTAAAACGGATTATCGGACTCGGCGGCAGTAATACTCTGCCGGAGGCAAACAAGTTCATTAGCCTGTTGTTCGGAAATAGACTTTTGGGTTAGAACGAGAATATCTATGTCGCTCCAGCCGTATTGAAAATCATCTAACACATAAGAACCATAAATGTAAACAGAAGGATCGTTAAGCGAAAGAACATCGGCAATTTGGGTAGTCATATTTTTTATCGCAGCATTTAATTTCACTTTATTCCCTCCTACACATTTATTGAGAAAAATGGACACCAATCATGATACCTATTGTATCACAATTGGTGTCCAGTTATGGCAAATGACTCTAATTTTGATAGAAACCCGTTAAGGGGGTGCAATTACGGTTCAGAGGGGGGTGCAGTTCCCGATTTAGGGGGTGCAACCACGGCTTTAGGGGGTGCATTACTCTACCCGTGGGGACAGCAATAAACCGCAGGCGTTGAAACCTGCGGTCTTTTCATTTTTGTTGGGACTCATGCCTCGATTTCTGTACCGCCCTGGAATTTGAAGGTCATCCGTCCGTCGGCGTGGACGGTTATCGTGTCGATAATGGTGAGCCAGAGCTTTTCGTCAAACTCGGTGAGGGCATCCAATTCCTGCACCTCAAACATAAAAGCTCCGATGGCTTCTGCCTGGGCTTCCCGTTCAGCCTTTGTGGTGCGGAGTTGCTCAAGCTGTGCCTTGGCTTTTTCGTACCGCTCCACAAACCCATTGTACCGGGCAGCGTATTCTTCCTGGTTCTGTGCCATCTGTGAATTTTCCGCAATGCAACGCTTTGTCAGTTCGGTCACCACATCGATCTCCTCAAGCAGACTCTCGATTTCTGTATCAATGCCTGTACAGTCTGTCAGGGTGGCTTGCATCAATCGGCAATCCTCAAGGATGTTGTCTTTGCTTTCGATGATAGCGTTAAGGGCGGTCACGAACCGCGCTTTAATGGTTTCCTCGTCCAGATGCGGCGTTTCGCATTTGTGCTCACCCTTGAATTTGCCGTTGCATTGCCAGATGACCCTGCGGTATTTTGAGGTCGAGTTCCAGACTTTCGAGCCGAAGTAGGAACCGCAGTCCCCGCAGATGATACGGGAAGAAAAAATGCTCTTTCCGCTGTACTGACGGCTTATTCTCTTACGCCGCGCAAGCTCCGTCTGAACTTTGTCGAACTCTTCCGGCGTAATAATCGGCTCATGGCTGTGTTCCACATAATACTGCGGCACCTCGCCCTCATTGACCTTCCTCTTTTTTGTGAGGAAATCGACCGTGAAGCATTTCTGAAGGAGTGCAGCGCCCTTGTATTTCTCGTTTTGAAGGATGCTTTCCACTGTACTGGTCTGCCAGCGTTGTTTTCTCGATGGAGTCGGAATCCCATCTGCTGTCAGTTCCTTTGCAATGGCCCCCGGCGTCAACCCCTCCATGAATCGAGTATAAATCCGGTGGACAACGATTGCCTCCTCCGGAACGACTTCTGGAAAACCGTCCGCTCCTTTGCGATAGCCGAGGAACTGCTTGTATGGGAGGTTGACCTTTCCATCGGCAAACCGTTTTCTCTGTCCCCAGGTAACATTCTCGGATATGGAGCGGCTTTCTTCCTGTGCCAAGCTCGACATGATGGTGAGCAGCAGTTCGCCCTTGCCGTCAAAGGTGTAGATGTTCTCTTTTTCGAAGTAGACTTCTACGCCTTTTTCTTTCAGCTTGCGGATAGTAACCAGGCTGTCGACTGTATTTCGAGCGAAGCGGCTGACCGACTTTGTGACGATGAGGTCGATTTTACCGGACATGGCATCGGCGATCATTTCATTAAAGCCGATGCGATGCTTGGTATTCGTGCCGGAAATGCCTTCGTCGGTGTAAACCTTAACAAACTCCCATTCGGGATTGCGTTTGATGTATTGCGTGTAGTAATCCACCTGCGCCTCGTAGCTGGTGAACTGCTCATCGCTGTCTGTGGACACTCTTGCGTATCCTGCGACCTGCCTCTTTTGTATCGCCACCTTGGAAAGGTGTGTCAGCGGATTGATGGTCGGCGGAATGACTGTGACCGACCGTGCTGCTGTTCTGCTCATAACTTGTGCCTCCTTGCCTGCAGTGCCCGTTGCCGAGCCTGTTCTTTCATTTCAGGCGTCCAGCTTTCTGCTCTGGAGCGGTCTTTCCATCGTTTAACGATTTCAGAACCGTCGTCCATGCAGAACACTACCATATTGCTTTTCTCTGCTCTGATTGCCGTTATTTTGCTTCTGACCATATCGCTGTCGATGCTGCCCTCTCCCAGCACCTCGCAGGTGAGGACTTCGAGCGTTTCTTCTGGAATCCGCTTAGCGGCACATTCAGATTTACCTTTGGTTTGGAATGTAGTGCAATTCCAGTAATGCTTTTTGCGGTAAGTGACGCGCTTATATGTGTTGCCGCACAGTCCGCAGTGAATCAGCCCCGAAAAAACTGAACGAGTCGGTTTCTTGCGGTTGGCAGCCTGCTGCGCCAGCATTCTGAGCCGCTCCTGTGCCTTATCAAATGTTGCCTGGTCGATGATTGGCTCATGCGTTCCCTCGGCATAGTACATCGGAAGCTCTCCTCGATTGGGTAACAGCTTCTTTTCAATGTGGTTGTTGCGGTATCGCTTTTGCAGGAGCGCATTGCCGAGGTACTTTTCATTGGATAAGGTATTCCGCATCCGCTCCGCACACCATGTGCCGCCGAGAACGCCTTTATGTCCTCTGGCATCAAGGTCACGACAGATGGAACTCATGCTCTCGCCACCGTTGAACCGTGCAAATATTTCTCGGACGATGGCAGCGTCCACCTCATTCACCTGAATGCCGTCCGGCGTGATGTCATAGCCGAACAAAAAGCGGAGGTTGATGATTTCTCCGTTTTCAAAGGCTTTTCGGACACGCCATTTCTGATTTTCACTGGCTGACAAACTCTCTTCCTGTGCGTAGGACGCCAGGATGGTCATCATCAGTTCACCATCCGCACTCATGGTGTGGATGTGTTGCTCTTCAAAGAACACATCTACGCCCAGGCTTTTCAGCTCTCGGACAGTCTGAAGAAGCGTCACCGTATTTCTGGCGAAACGGGATATGCTCTTCGTAATAACAAGATCGATGTTCCCTTGGCGGCACTCCTCAATCATGTGCTGAAACCCGGCTCGTTCTCTTTTTGTGCCGGTCACAGCCTCATCGCTGTAAACGCCGCAGTACATCCATCCGTTGTGGCTCTGAATCATTTTACTGTAATAACTGACTTGTGCGGACAGTGAATGCAGCATGGCATCCTTTCCTGTGGAAACACGGGCATAAGCGCAAACACGCAAAGCTTTCGGCTGTGCGGGTATTAGGGCATCGACCCTTTCTACAACTCTCTCCATTTGATTCACCTCCCTTGGTGTGTGACATATTACCTCTAAAAACACGATATATCCAGCGATTTCAGCGGAATATACTACACGAAGATATGCCGTATTTATTGGCTATAATTGTATCGATCTTAGCGTACTCTTTGGCTGATATCAGCCCCTTGGAACGCATACTCCGGGCGAGTGCCATCGCCATCTGGTAGGCAAACAGACGCTTATCGTAATCACTCATGGTCGGCCTCCTTCCTGTGGAATTTCAAATAGCAGTCACGGGAGCAGAACACCCGATGGCTGTTGCCATAGCTTTCAAACTGCTTCCCGCAATGCCGGCAAGCGAGTGTGTAGTACGCTTTTCGCTGCACTCTTTCGGGGTGCGCGTTCCACCACGCCATTCGGCAGGCATCGGAGCAGAACATCCTTTTCCGTTTATGCGGTGTCTGCTCAAGCGGAGTCAGGCAGTTTCGGCACAGGGCATTTGAGTCCGGTATCTCTTTAATCTGCACAGGATGTCTGGCGCAAAAGGACTTTACAGTGTTTAGCGGTAGCCCTGTTATAGCGGATATTTTCTTATACCCGTAGCCCTGGTGTTGGAGATCCACAATTCGTGAGCGTTCCGTGTCTGTCATAGTGATTGATACCTCATTCCTGAGAAATAGCGTTTCTCGCTATACCCAGAGAAAAGGCACTTTTGTCAGGGTAAAATGGGCAAAAAAATAACGCCCTCCACGGAAAAATCCGCAGAGGGCGTGTGATAGGATCGGTTTACTTGTTCGGAATCTTCAACTTCATGCCGCTGTAGATGACATTGCTTTTCAGCCCATTCAGGCTGACGATTTCCTTATAGCGGCTGCCGTTGCCGAGATACTTCTTGGCGATTGCCCAGAGGGTGTCACCATGCACCACGGTGTGGATGCGGTAATCCTCGGAGGGTTTCGTGCCTGCCACGGCGAGCGCAGAGGTCTTGACCGGCGACATGATGGCGTACTTACCGAACTCGTCCTTGTTGATGACCGTGCGGTCGCCGCTGACCTCTACCACATACCAGCGGAGCTTCTTCACCCAGCCGGGAATGGCTTTGCCGTTATAGTAGGTGCTGCCCGTGATGGTCACGAGGTCACCGACCTTGATAGACCCGGTGGGCTTGGCGGGTTCGGCAGGCTTTACATCACCGCCGAGAGCTGCCGTGACCTTGGATGCCAAATCGCCCATGCGGGCATACATCCAGTTGCCGGGGCAGCTCTTGTTCGCAAACCACCGATGGACGGTCAGCACCATCTCGTCAGATTTCGGGGTGTAGTTCAGCGTCTTGGCCTTATCGCCCAGCCAGAGCAGCTTGGTTTTGCCGTTGCGCCTGCAGATATCGGTGCAAAGCTCGATGAGCCGCTGGTACACCACATCCTTGAACGCATACGGCTCGGTATTGTCGCTGGCACACTCGATGGTGATAGCTCTCTGGTCGTTGGCTGCGGAGGAGGAGCACCAGGAGCGGTTTTTCTCTTCCACATACATCCCGACCCGACCGTCCACGCCGATGCCGTAGTTGCTGCTTGCCTGCCGGGATGCAGGCAGAAAAATATTGCCCAGAGTTTCCACCGAGCACTGACCCACCACGCAGTGCGGTGTGATGCGGTCAATGCTGTGGGTGCGCTGCCCAGAGTGGTTCGGGCTGAGTTTGGTGTAGGACACCAGGGGGCTGTTCGTGTAAGCCATGTTATTCATCCTCCTTTTCACTGCGGTCATGAAGCTGCTCCAGCACAGATTTCAGCTTCTGCGGAATGGGCAGTCCCAGGTATGCGGCGTTTTCCAACAGGGACACGCCCTCATTCGACAAATAGAAGAAAATGACGGCAGTACGCATCACCGAGCCGCTGCCGATGACGCGGGTGTCGAGAATATGCCCGATGCCAACCAGAGCGAAGATGAGCACCTTTTTGAAAATGCCCTTGAATCCGACTTCGCTGGACAGCTTCTTATCCACCACGGCGCACATGATGCCGGTGATGTAGTCGATGACTACGAAAGCCAGAAGCGCGTAAAGCAAGCCGTCACATCCTCCCAAGAACCATCCGAGCCAGCCGCCGATACCGGCGAATACCACCTGAATGGTCGTCCAGAATTCTTTCATGTTGTTTGTCCTCCTTTGAAATTAAAAATGGGTATGAAAAAAGTGACGCCGGAGCGTCACACTTTTCCGATGGCATAGATTGATACCTTGTAGGTTGCCGATGGTACCGTATTTGGTCTTACGGCAAATATCTTTCCGGGGTTGGTCGTTGTAGACCAGCTACTTGAGCTGCCACGCTCCACAAACATGGCGTAATTGCTGTTCTCCGTGGAGATATGGACATGAGGAATTTCCGCGAAGGTAAATGGAAAATTAGGGAGCGCAATTGCGCCGCTCTCATAGAGCACGCCCCATGCCGTCGAAATGGCGGTCGTAAAGGAATACTGACCCCAACATTCCGCTGTACCGCTTTTCCATTTACGGTAATTCCAGATGCCGCTTGTTCCTTGCTGAATGACAAAATCCGCAAGGGGTGAGCCATCCACCCGCATATCCCCGGCAACATCCAGCATGGCTTGTGGCTCCGGCGTGTTGATGCCGACTTTCTTTTTACGAAGCGCAATGAGCGGAGTCCCTTGCGGTACAGTAAAATACAGCTCCAGACTGCTCAAAGAATAGAGCTTGTCTTGGATCTGTAAGTGGAAGTCGTAGGAGCTGTTTGCATCCAGACTGCACAGTTCCAAATTGGAGTAGCTGAAAGAGGTTCCGCTTTTTGTCGTGCCGGAATAGACGCTGGTGTAGCTGCCGTAACTGCTCTCACTGGTTTTCTTGTACCGATACCGCACATAAACCACGCTGTTTTTCTGCGTCCCGTCTACGGTAACAGCAGAAATAGAGCCACTGAATTTGAGTTGCATTTCCGCTTCAATGTCGTTGGTTCGTCGGAGCGTCACCGAGGACACCTTCGGCTTTGCGTATGGGATGACCGTAATAGTTTGGGAAACGCTGGCGGTATAACCGCGGGAGTCCGTGACCGTGAGCGTGACCGTTACGCTGCCGGACTTGGCGATCTTTCCAACAGATAAGGCAGAGCCGGTAGTGTTAGAGGATGACAGCCCGTTGCAGGAAGCTGTGTAGTTGGAAATACTGGCACCGTTTTTTGCAGTTGCCGTTCCGGGCGTGACCTTGAGGGTCGAGTAGTTCTGAACGAATAGCTGGTCGTTGCCTGTGAGGTTTTTCGTGGTCGTGTAGCTGTCGGCATAAGTGAATCCGCTTATGGTTGGAGCAGAATTGGTTGCCGTGGTCAGTACAGTGGCGGTCTTGCTTGAGGTGCTGCCGATCTGCGTAGACCCGCTGTAAGACGAAACCGCAAAGGTACCTGTGAACGACTTGATGGATGCCATAGCGTTCAAAAGCGTTGTTCTCTGCGCCGATGTCAGCGTGACCGTGCGGTTCGCCGTGCCCTTCGACCAGGAAAGCCCGGAAATAGTCAGGATGGTCGTGCTGCCGTTTTTGAGCACCAGCGTATTGGTGTAGGAGGCTTCGTACACGGTCACATTGATGGTAATGGAAACCGTGGCATTGTCCGCCGTCACCGTGTTGACACTATTCACCACAGCACCGCCCAGCGTCTTGACTGTGGAACTGCCGGAAGTGCCGTAGACGTGGTTGTATTGCCGCCTTGCTCTGACCCTCACCGTATAGCTCGTGTTCGGCGAAAGCGAGGACAATGTTACGCTGGCGCTGGTGGATGCCGTCGTTGAGAACTGCGTCCAGCTCGAACCGCCGTTTGTGCTGTACTGCCAGATGTCCGCCGTGGCAGAGGATGTAGCGGAGATTTTGAACCCGTTTGCCGTGACATTCGATGTACTGAACGTAACTGTGGGAGCAGAGCGGTCAATGGTAGTCAGCGTCATGCTGCCGCCGTATTCCTGTGAACCGTAGATATAAACACGGGTCGAGAATCCGACCGCAATCGTTTTGCTGCCGTTGCTGTCATGAGCCACAGTAATCGTGCCGCTGACAGAACCTTTCTTTGCCGGGAAAACACGGTCATCCCAATAGGTACGGCCCTTTGAGTATACGGTCGTACCATTGATCGTTACAGTGGTCGTGTCAATGGTGTAGTAAGTGGATGCGCCACCGGTAGAGGTTAGCGTCCAGGAAAGTGTCGAGCTGTTACCGACCACATTCACGCTTTCTGAAATGTCCAGTTGAAGATAGCGCCCATCGTATGCCGCGCTTTTCCAAGTTGCCATAGCTTTCCCTCCTTAATCCAGAATGACGATGTTCAGCCCTTCGGACGCCGTTGGCATCGGGACAAACTTCGTTTTACCCACGGTCAGCTCGCCGTCCACCGTGGTTTTCTTGGTCTGCGTTTCGTCCTTGTTCAGGGTGAAGATCACCTCGTCGTTGTAGTAACCGGCGAACTCCGTGTTTGTGATGACCGTCCGCTGAGACGATGCGCTGTTGGATACCTCGATGCCCCGCTTGTCGATCTTGACCTCCTGCGTGTAGATCTCGTTGGGAGCAGGCGTCCACTTTCGGGGAATCGCTCCTTCGGAAATCATGATGTCGGCGAGATAAATGGACGCATCCCGACAGTAGCAGTAAATACGCAACGTGGGGTCGGTCACATCCGTGAGCGTTACGGAGTAATCCGTCCAGTCAAACGCCGTGGACTTATTGAACAGGTACTTGGTTTTGTTCCCGTTGTAGGTCACATAGAAATACCCGGACATGGTCGAGGTTTTCTTTGCCCGAACCGAGATCGTATAAGTGCCGGGAACCACACCTCGGATGTACTGCGACAACGAGGAGTATGCGCCCAGCACAAAGCAGGAGTCGGAAATGGTGTTGTTTTGCGTATCTGTGGAGGCATCCGTTTTCACCGTACCGGAGTAGCTCCAATCATCCGTGATGCCGTTCAGCCCGGAAGAGTTCTGCACATAGTTGATGCCGCCGATGTACTGCTCCTGCATGGTGACGGACAGCCCGTCCACCGTGTGTTCCAGTTCCGAAACCCTACTCTCGGAATTCAGTATCCGTTCCTCCAGGACACCCTGGTCATTGGACACTGTTTCCACCGTTTCGGTAAGGGTCGCCACATAGCTGTTCAGCCCGTCGATGGTCTGCTGAAACTGTGCGTCCTTCTCGGTCAGAATGGAAATGGTGGTGCGGATCGTTTCAATGTCGTTCTGCACCACCCATTCATTTCCGTCCCATATTTTCGTTTCCGGCGGGGTCACGGAGGTATCCACCCAGAGCTGCCCCTCATAGGGGTTCTCCGGCGGCGTGTCCGAGGTGACCACATCGCAGAGACTGATAATCGTGAACTGTGCCGATGCGATCATCTCACCACCTCCTTAAAGCGCCACAACGACCATGAAGGTTGCCTTGGTATCCACATCGGCGCTGGACACCGACAGCGTCTTACCGGTCTTGCTGCCGTTGGTTCCCCAAGAGGTGTCGATTGCGCCATCCTTGTTGTACTTCGTCCATGTGTAACTGCCGTTTCCGGCTGCGTCCACCTCGGAGCCTGCCTGATAGCAGACGGCGGTCAGCACGGTCGTGCCCTGACCGTTCTTGAATACATCGCCGCCCGTGGAGGTGACGATGATCTGCAGCGGGTCGGAGTTGTCGATGAAGGTCGCCACATCGAAGAACTTCGTGTTGTAGGAAGCAGATGCGGAATCTGTGTCCTGGGCGCAGCACTTGAATACGGCGTAGCTGTCCACCGCTGCGGCGTAGACCGTGAGCGTATTGGTGGCCGTGCCGGTGTATTTGTCGGCAGTATCCGAGAGCTTGCGCCAGCCGATGCCGAAGTCTGCATCGTATCCGGTAGAAGAAGTGGCAGTGACGGAAGCGTCCATGACCGCCCACTTGTAGCTGACCTTGGTGGTGTCCACCGTAGAGCCGCGCCACAGCTCGGCCTTGGCGGTCAGACTGGCGACCTCCTCGTTCTTGAACACATTACCGTTGGGCGTGGTGACCAGCAGGTCAACGATGCCGGAGCCGTTGACCACACGGGAGAAGGAAATGGTCAGCGGATGGGTCAGCGACAGACCGGTGCTTTCGTCCTTATAGGTGATGACGCAGCGGTAGTCGATGCCGGGCAGCTCTGCCATGACATTGGCCTTGACCGTGAGAATGTGGCTCTTGGCACCGCTGAGAGCATAGTTCGTGCCTGCGGTGATGGCGGTGTTGCTGTCGCCCACATACCACTTGACCGAAGTGACATTGGCGGTGGCAATCTGGTCGGCAGTGGTGCCGATAACATACAAACTGGGCGTCAGAACGAGGTTCTTCGTTTTCCAGTCCGGGGTATAGCTCCCGTTGTCGGGGTTATACATCTGTGTCTTGGCGAGGCGATGTACCCCGTCAGCGTCAGTGCGTCGTTGTAGTCGATGATGGTAAACTGACCTTGTGCTTTGCTCATATGAGAAGCCTCCTTTGAAGTTGTTGTATCAGAAACGGACGCTGTGCCGGTTTCTGTTGTGGGTTCTGCGGTTGCCATAGTAAATTCCTCCGTTATAACAGGCTCTGCCTGGTCGTGGTGTCGATGAGGTCACAATAAAAAGTGGCGCGGATTTTGACATCCGCACCGGTGATGACCACGGACTTTGCGCCACCGAAATGCTGCTCGTTCCAGACTTTGTCCGCTTCCGTATCCTCAGACACCCTTGTCCAGACAAACTGGTTGGCATCCAGCGTGTCGGTGATGTCTTCGTCCCAGGAGTACACCTTGGCAGAAAGCAGTGTTTTCACATTGCCGTTTTTGAAGATGTTCCCGTTGGACGAGATGATGACCAACCGGAGCATTTTCTGCTCCTCAATGGTGGTAATGCGGTCGCTGACCTCGGTGACCTCTTTGCTGGTGGCGTAGGCACGAAGCACGACTTCGCCGCTCTCCAAATCCCACCATGACGAGCCGTCCTGCGACTGGATGACACCGGCCTTGATGATGTTCGCCACCAGTGAGCCGGAGGTGATGAAGTCTGCGACGATCTGACCGTCCGCCGTGATGGCGGTTTCGTAGGGGCCGTTGTAGCCATTATGGGAAAAGCCCAAGCCGCCCACATTCCACCGCCAGACGTTCACGGCTTCGTCAATGGAGGGAGCGTCCAAAATGAGCAGCTCGTAGGGCTGCCCGCTTTCGCTGTCTGTGTTAATAACCACATAGCCGCCGCTCTGGCCGGTGATAAGCCCGGTGGCTTTACCGATGGCGGTTTGGAGCAGCTTTGGAAAGCGTCCTACCGTGGATTCCACCTTATCAACCGAGGACTGCACCTCGGAGATGGTGGTGATCATGCTGGACTTGCTCTGACCGAGGGAAATGCTCTTGTACCGCTCGGCGAGGGTATCGTACACGGTTTCAATGACCATAGCCGACACGCTCACACCAAGCAGTGAATGCCGAATGGTGACGGTATCGCAGAGGTTGACCCGCTCCAGCAGTGCCGAATACTCCGGCTGTTTCCAGAGCGGCTCAAAGGACACCTTCACCGTGGGGATAGTCGCTCCCAGCGGATTTGCCTTGATGTAACTGTTTGCTTTTGCTCTGAGGGCTTCCTCGGTCACAACTCCGTCAAACTGGTCGGAGAAATCCATGATGAGCGTTTTTGCCCGGACGATCTCCGAGGTCACAATGGGGAGCGTGACCTCCGGCAGCGTGACCACCGTTTCGGTGTCCGTGCCTTCCGGTGTGTACACGGCATATGGGAGCAGTGCGGTATACACACCGCTGTTGTCCTCGTCCTGCTCCATGGCGGTGAGATTCTTGCCGTATTCAATGACCACTCCGGTCTTCTGCCCACGGTGCGAATGGAACTTTACCGTGAAGTTGTCCCATTCAAACTCACCATACCATTTGGAGAGCATGGAACCTTCCGTGCCGCCAAGGCAGGCTCGGACACTTTTCGGTTGGGTGACGGAAAATGCCTTTGCATCCGAGTAGTTCGTCCAGCCGGCAAAGCGTGTATCTCCGGCAAGAAGCTGAGAGAGGATAAGCTGCGGAGAGCGGCTATCAGTACTGAACGGCAGCACCGGCACATTGGCAAGGTCATACGAAATATGCTGACCGTAGATGGTGACGATACCGTTGAGCGGCTTCGTGATACGGTAAATACGGAATGCCTGGTCGGCGGCGGTGTCATTGGGTTTTGCCTTGATGATGCACTCCTTGGTGATAAGCCCATAGTGCTGTCCACTGACCGGGTATTTGAGCAGGCACTCAAACACACCGTTTCGCTCTTCGGTGACTTCGCAGGAAATAGTGTCCGTCAGTACGCCAAGACCGAAGGTCGAAAAAGTCGTAGCATTTGCGGGATAAAGTACGGGAATCATAGGCTGTCACCTCCTTCTGAGCATAAAAAAACCACCGGAGATTTCTCCACGGTGGGTTGGGTTGAATGATTCAATTTTGTTCGACAAACTGGAATTTGTACGTCTTACAGTTTTATCTATTTAGAAATTATACCAATAACATTTTCGGTTTTTTCAGACCATTTCTTTCTTTTATAATCCAAGCCAATGCTTTCAACATAAACGCATTTTTCTTCTGTACAGACTTTTTTGTTCAAGTATTCAATAAAATCCTTTTCATTAAACCAATCTTTTATGTATATTAAGCGGTCTCTTCAGTTCATATGGAAACGTTCTCGAATATAGGGGCACAATTGCTCATTTGGGCATTAATCCGTTTCTTTTTAGTGATAATAAAAAAGCATACGCAATAGCTATTCCTAAGAAACCGGCAACGGCATCAGCAAAATCGGGAATGTTCAGAATTGGAAAAACAAGTTCGTACCCAAGATTAAATGCGGCAATCAATAGCCCTATTACCGTAACAGCCTTCATTCCACCTCCGAATATAAGAACAGCAAATCCCAAAGCCACCAAGACCATAAGTGAGAGAGAAAAATTGGTTACATGAAGAAGAATATAGTCTGGCAATAGTTGAAGTGCAGGGACAAACCAATTAAGAAGTCTAATGAAAAACAGGAGCCATGAAAGAATGATTGTGCACAAATAAATTACTAAATATATTTTCTTTACTTCGTATTTTACCGTAACCTTTCTTTTACCTACCCCATCTCTGTAACCCCTTATTTTAACAAATTCCGATTTGTCATTCTGATTTTAAGAAATTATACCATACTTTTATGAACTTTTCAACTGCCTGTATTTACAAGCACCGCCACCTCGGAACGACCTCAACCCGCCGCACATTTCCGGCGCAGGCGATGGAGTTTTCTCCGGGCTTCAGCACCGGAAAGCCCTCACCGGTGACGGTATCGTTTTTGAGAACGGTACCCTTGTAGCAGTTCATGTGTTCGCTGTCGATTTCAATGTACTCGTCCACACCGGCGAAGCCCCAGGAGCTTGTGCCCTGACCCTCCGGCCGAACCATGAGCCGAATCAGACCGCTGCCATAGATTTTGATATACGGTCGGCTCTCAAAAGCAGTCGGATTTGTAATTGTCAGTTCGGATGCGTCTACTGCCACTGTTTGCTGCCCCTCCAAGCTGTACTTGAACGGCTTGCAGTTGAAGGTCACGGTGAAGCAGCCGATTTTATTCAGTTGCTCCTCAATATCCAGATTGCCGGAGATGACACCGTAACGGAAATACTCCGCATCGTAGGAATCGGTGATCTCGTGGTATCTGTCCGGCTCGGAATACAGCCACCCCTTAATGTCCCGCAGGTCGGATGCAAGGGCGGCTACGTTCTTCCGTGCGAGGAACACCGTGTAGCTCACCTTGATGTTGGCAAAGCGGCGGTTGGGATTGATGATATCTCCGCTCCGACCGGGAATGGAGATGAACTCCGCATCGTACTCCGGTGCGGAGAACACATCCTTCTTCTCGATATGCAGGCCGAAATCAGCGGAACTGCGGCCGTTGTAGGTAAAATAGGTCATGCAAATACCACTCCTTTCCGCTGGGCGAACTGGTTCGCCGTTTCCATGACTTCATTGGTTAGCTGACGGATGTCCTCACTGCTGTAATTGTTGAAGTTCGTGATGTTCAGGGCGATGGTGAAAGCGGATGCCGCCTTTCCGGCCACACCGTCCACGGCAGAGCGGATCGAGCCGTTCACGTCAAAGTCGGTGGGCAGAGCCGTCTGCATATCGTGAGCAAGGTCGCCCATGACGCCGTTGATGTCCTCCGCCATCCCTTCGGCGGCTTTGACCGCTTCATCGCCGTTGTCGTCAATGGAACCGGCAAGACCCTTAACCAGCATTTCACCGACCCATGCCATTTCCTTCGAGGGCGAATGGATACCGAAGAAATCGCAGATGCCGTCCCAGATGGAGGAGATCCACCCGGACACCTTATCCCACAGCCACGAGGCAAGCTGGGTAATACCGCTCCACAGTCCCTTGACGATGTTGCCGCCGATCTCCACGATCTTATACATCAGAGAGCCGAAGGCTTTCACGATACCCGCAATGATCTGCGGCACGGCCTTTACGATCTCCACGATAATGGTGGGTAGGTTTTCAATCAGCGCAACGAACAACTGCACGCCCGCCATGATGATTTTATCGATGTTTCCAATCAAGGCATTGACAATGCCGGAGATAATTTGCGGAATCGCCTGCACGATAGTCGTGATGATCTGCGGCAGGGCTTGAATGAGAGAAATCAGCAGGTCGATGCCTGCCTGAATAATGAGCGGTATCGCATTCAGCACCGCATTGATAATGCCGTCAATGATTTTCGGAATGGCTTCCACGATAGCCGTGATGATATCCGGCAATGCGGCAACAAGCGAGGTCAGAAGCTGAATGCCCGTTTCAATGATCTGCGGGATGGAATCCAGCAGAAAGGTAATGATGCCGTTGATGATCTCCGGCAGGGCGGCAATCAACACGGGTATTGCGTCCAAGAGTCCCTGCGCAAGACCTGTGATAAGCTGTAAGGCTGCGTCAAGGAGCATCGGCAGGCTGTCCACCAGACCTTGTACGATGGTAACGATAGCCTGCACCGCTGCCGGGATGAGCGTGGGCAGTGCATCCGCAATGCCGGTCACCAGCGTGGACACCAACTGAACCGCCGCGTCAATAAGCAGGGGCAGATTCTCAATCAGCGTGTTCACGATGGTCATGAGTGCGGACACCGCCGCCGGGATAAGCTGCGGAAGCAAAGAAAGCAGCGTTTCCAGCACCTGCGAGAACAGTTCGGTGACTGCTTCCAGCAGTGTGGGCAGCAGTTCACCCACAGCCGTCAGCAGGGCATCCAGCGCCGTGGGCAGAGCCGCCACGATGTTCTCAATAACCGGGGTGATGTTCGCCACCACGGTCTTGAAGGCATCCACCATGTTGTTGCACAGCAACTCCATGTCAGCGTCCGCATCGCCGAAGCCCACGATGAGGTTCGACACGGCGGATTTCAACGCATTGACAGAGCCGGAAATAGTGGCTTCCGCTTCCTTGGCGGTCGTTCCTGCAATGTCCATGCTCTCCTGCATGACATGGATGGCTTCCACCACATCTGCGTAGGAGGAGATGTCATACTTGACGCCGGATATCTTCTCCGCATCGGCGAGCAGCCGCTCCATTTCCTGCTTTGTGCCGCCGTAGCCCAGCTTGAGGTTATCGAGCATCGTATAGTTCTGCTTGGCGAAACCCTGGTAGGCATTCTGAATGGAGGACATATCCGTACCCATCTTATTGGCGTTGTCGGACATATCCGTGATTGCCATATCCGCATACTTTGCGGCTTTCTCGGTATCACCGCCGAGAGACTGGATGAGGCTTGCCGAGAAGCCCGTCACCGTTTCCATGTATTCGTTAGCGGAAAGACCGGCCGTTTTGTATGCGTTGGCGGCATACCGCTGAATCTCCTGCGAGGAGTCCTTGAACAGAGTGTCAACACCGCCAACCAACTGCTCGTAGTCAGCATAGGCGGCGATGACTTCTTTGCCGAGCTTTACGGCGGCGGCACCTGCGGCAACAGCCACAGCACCGAGCGCCACACCTACGGTTTTGAGAACCTTGCCGAAGCCTTCAAACTTACTGCCGGATTCCTCCGCAGCCTTGCCGCCCTCCTTGATGGCTTTCTCATTTTCGTCCAGCTCCCGATTCATGTCGTTGAGGGCGGCTTCGGCATTGTTGAGCTGAATTTGCCAGTTCTGGGTGCGGCGGTCGTTCTCTCCGAAAGAGGTGGCGGCATTCTGCAGAGCCTTGCGAAGGGTATCGATTTTTGTCGTCTGCTCGTCGATCTCTTTTCGCAGCACCTTATTCCGTGCGGCGAGAGCCTCCACGGATTTATCGTTTTTATCAAACTGAGAGGTGGCGAGCTTCATCTCGGAGCCGAGCACCTTGAAGGACTGGTTGATGTCCGCCAGTGCTTTCTTGAATTCTTTTTCGCCCTCAAGACCGATCTTCAGTCCGAAACTGTCTGCCATTCGCCGTCACCTCCTTAAATGCCGTCCGGGATAATATCGTCAATGTAGTGTTCGTGAGCAGGAACAGCCTGCCCGTTATACTGCCTGTGACACTCCCACAGATCCAGCAGCAGACCAAACGGCATCAGCCACACCTCATCCTGGCTGAGATGAAGGTGGGCAAGGCCGTAATAAAGAAGCCGGGTAAACAGCTCCGCATCGGAGACCGTTACCCGACTTGCGCGTTTTTTGCGTCTTTCTCGCTTTCCACATTCCGCTTGGTGCCCTTGTAGAGTGCCTCCGTAATGGCGGTTTTGTATCCGGCGAGGTCGAGGGGCGTGGTCAGAAGCTCCACCACATCCTCGGTGAGCAGCTCCTTGGGATGCTCTTTATCCTTGAGGTTGTGGACGAGGATGCTCTGATTTGCAAGAAGCGTAATCAGCCACACGATCTCTCCGATGGCCATTTCAAAGTTCTCGGACTTCATCAGCTTCTCGCCGAGGTTTTCCAGCCCGCCATAGCGACCGGCGATCTCCTTGGTGGCTTTGGTT
>OKTD01000230.1_pt1 | contig 36897 bp, 28 predicted proteins | sample 1606161 | NCBI WGS metagenome assembly OKTD01 (sample SAMEA3879527, study PRJEB24766) | human gut metagenome | biome: human-associated habitat; feature: feces | place: USA | collected 1985/1987 | reverse complement strand
ATATACCATACTATATAAGGTATAAGCAACAGCAGCAAAAACAAATATTCAATATTGGCAAAAACCATTGTATTTACTATTTAACAATTTACTATTTAAGATTGGAGTTACCCTTAAATTCTGCTACTATGCAAAATAATTGTATAACTGCATTCCAATATAAACGAACGAACCAATCAAGGCAACCGACAATACTACGATGCCTATGCCCAGCAATATTTTAGTACGCAATGAACGTTTCTCAATGATGGTAATTTCAGTGGGTTGCGGTTTTGCATTCTCCACTTCTTTCTCCTTGGTTTCATTGATAAATTCGATGGCATTGATCAGATTCGCATCATTTTCGTTCATCAACGGATTATGTTTAGCGAACTTCACCAAATCGGCAGTCTCAAAAAGAGAACGTAAATCTGCAATAGCTTCTTTATCTTGCATTTCAAGCAGCTTTTCTATAATCTCCGAAGAGGTCATTTCCAAAGCATTGAAACCAAAACGCTCTTTAATATACGTACGCAAAGTATCTGTCAATTCCGTGTAATACTCCTTCGGCTGTCCCTTTTGCCATACTTTTTCCCCTTTGATACGCTCTATTTCTTTCATCGCCATCTGATGCGGAGGTAACTTCGGTTCAACCTTTACCTTACGGATAATAGGTTTATTGTCACAGATACGCATGATCAGATAGATAAGTAATAATGCAATCGGAATAAGCAATATGCCACAGGTGATAATCCCATACCAATCTTCCCACACAAAAGGAGGTTGCATTACTGTCTTCGGACCAAAAAACTGTTCCGGATTCTCTGGATCCAATGGCACATTCATCGAATATACCTTCAGTGCTAATGCCTTCGAACGATATGCCTTATTATCCACCAATACTTCCATCGGTGGCAGATAATACAATGCCGAGTCGAATGATGTAACAGTATACTCCTGCGTAATCAGCATTCGTTTATCATCATTTATATACTGCGTATCCGGCTTTGCAACATCTATAATCTCCACACCGCTTACCAGTGTATCCGTATAAACAGGGAAAATAGCCCGTTTATCGGCATCCAAGGCTACCTGAAGTTTAATCTTCGCCTGGTCACCGATATAAATTTGCAGAGAGTCAATGGTAGCATCCACTGTTACCGACTGAGCCACTGCCTTGCCAGTCAACATCCCCAATAGGGTTATCAGAAATAGATATCTTTTCATTTTTCCGATTAATTTCGTTTCGCAAACAAATTCATCAATGCTTTGACATAGTCTTGATCAGTGCGTACCGACACATTATCGACATTGCTCTTAGTGAATGTTTCGTTCAGTTCCACCTGTTTATTCACCCACCAGTCGTGATGAGCACGACGAACAGCACGCGACGAAGTATCAATCCACTGCTCATGTCCGGTCTCAGCATCCTTTATTTTCATCAAACCGATAGCCGGCAGTTCCTCTACCCTGCGGTCATACACCTGGATAGCCACCATATCATGTTTCCGGTTGGCGATAGTCATTGCATTCTTAAAGTTCCCCTGATCAATGAAATCGGATAACAGGAAGGCTGTACAACGACGCTTCATTACGTTTGTCAGATATTCCAGTCCGAGCCGGATGTCAGTCCTCCGACTCTCCGCTTTAAAGTCAATCAGTTCGCGAATAATATATAAGATATGCTTACGCCCTTTCTTAGGCGGAATGAATTTCTCTATCCGGTCAGAGAAAAAGATAACCCCGATTTTATCGTTGTTTTGTATAGCCGAAAAAGCCAACGTTGCAGCTATTTCCGTCACCATATCCTTTTTCATCTGCTTCACCGTACCGAATTCCAAACTACCGGAAACATCCACCAGCAACATAACGGTCAGCTCGCGCTCTTCTTCGAACACCTTCACGTAAGGCTTATTGAAGCGAGCGGTCACATTCCAGTCAATGTCGCGTATGTCATCGCCAAACTGATATTCGCGCACCTCGGAAAATGCCATACCCCTACCCTTGAAAGCCGAATGATACTGACCGGCAAAGATATTGTTGGATAATCCGCGCGTCTTGATTTCAATCTGACGGACTTTTTTTAACAGTTCACTTGTTTCCATCTATATCGTTAAATAATTCCGTTAATAAATACCGGCAACGTTCTTTAAAAACGTTGGCAAGATTCTTTAAAAACGTTCACACCATTTATTAACAGGTCTCGGAAGACCTTTTTAAAAATGCTTACTTAATTAAGGTACTTCAACCTTATTCAGTATTTTGCTGATGATCTCGTCAGAAGTCAGATTGCTGGCCTCTGCTTCATAAGTCAATCCGATACGATGACGCAATACGTCATGAGCCACGGCACGAACATCTTCAGGAATCACATAACCACGACGTTTGATGAAAGCATAAGTACGGGCAGCCAACGCCAGATTGATAGAGGCACGGGGAGAACCACCGAAACCAATCATATCTTTCAGTTCCTTCAGATCATATTTCTCCGGATAACGGGTAGCAAATACAATATCAACAATGTAGCGTTCAATCTTCTCATCCAGATATACCTGACGAACTACTTTACGTGCTTCAATAATCTCCTGAGCTTTCAGAATAGGCTTCACATTGAATTTATCGCCATTGATATTCTGGCGGATAATCATTTTTTCTTCTTCCATCTTCGGATAGTCGATAACCACTTTCAGCATGAAACGGTCCACCTGGGCTTCAGGCAGCGGATAAGTACCTTCCTGCTCAATAGGATTCTGTGTAGCAAGTACAAGGAAAGGTTCGGGCAACGGGAATGTTTCCGTACCAATAGTTACCTGACGTTCCTGCATCGCTTCCAGCAAAGCACTCTGTACCTTGGCCGGAGCACGGTTAATTTCATCTGCCAAAACGAAGTTGGCAAAAACAGGTCCTTTCTTTACTTGGAATGTTTCGTCTTTCTGACTGTAAACCATTGTACCGATAACGTCAGCAGGCAGCAAATCGGGAGTAAACTGTACACGACTGTATTGTGCATCGATCAATGAGGCAAGCGTCTTAATCGCCAATGTCTTTGCCAAACCGGGCACACCTTCTAATAATACGTGTCCATCAGACAGCAAACCGATTAACAATGACTCTACCAGATGTTTTTGTCCTACGATGATCTGGTCCATACCAGCAGTAAGGTTGGTAACAAAAGAACTTTGTCTTTCAATCCGCTCGTTCAGTTCGCGGATATCAATTGTTTCAGCCATAAATACTATTATTTTTATTGTTTAAATTCCATTGATTTCTCCAGTATGCTACTGGTAATTATTTTTTTCGCTCCCAAAAGTACAGGAATAAATTAACCATACCAACTAATTTTTATTAAAAAACAATTAGATTAAACTACTTTCATAGAGTTTAGTAGTTAACAATAGTTTCTGAAAAGGATTTCAAATTCGCAGACAGGAATAAATAGCAAATCACCCCTGCAAGTGAAGTATTATCAACTTGCAGGGGTGCAATATTTTCTTTTATTTCTTTTCGAGCTCCGGTATCTTGATTACAGTACCATACGGCACATGATCGGGATTCTTTATAACACCCGAATTATACTTCACAATATAGGGCCACAGGGCCTTAGTCCCGTAAAAGCGAAGTGCAACCTTTGTCAGAGTTTCTCCTTCCTGGATAGTATGAGTAGCCTTCGTACCTACAATCTTATAATTTACAGAGTCTGGCTCAAAAGGAGTTGCAGCAGCTTTCTTTGTCTCTTTTTTAGGAGCAGCAGGAGTCTCCTGCTTTGCAACCGGCTTCGGCTCTTCAACAACTTTAGGAGTAACAACTTCTGCCACAGTATCTTTCTTCGCAACCACAGTTGTGGTATCTTTTCGAACAATACTATCCGTCAGAGCGAGCGGAACGGCTGGTTTCTCTATCTTTTCATCAGCAACTTTCTCTGTTGGCGGTGGAGATATTCTGTCAAATAAATCCGGATAATACATAAAAGTAACAGCACCTACACATAATAATACAACAAGTATTACGATTCCAATGAAAAACTTCATCGTAGAACTATCTGCTCTATTCACAGGAGGTGATGGAGGTTCAGGAACTTCATAAGTAGGCACCAAATCTTCTTGATTCTTTTGTTCTGTCAGAGATTCTTCTACGCACTCATTCACCGGAGTAGTTGCCTCTGTTACAGACTGTTTTACTTCTCCAGATAGAACGACAGGTGCCTCTACAAACTGTTCTGACTCTTCAATCTGAATGACAGGTTCCGCCTGATCAACCTGAATTTCTTCATCCTGAACAAGTTGTTCTGTAGTTTCTATTACTTCTTCAACTACCTGAATATGTTCCTCAGCTACTACTACAGATTCTTCTTTAACAATTTCAGCAGTTTCCTCAATGATCTCAGTTGGTACTTCTACTACTTCCACAGGCTCCTCTACAGTTTCAGCTGATACTTCTATTGATTTTTCTACAGTCTCTATAGTTTCCTCTGAAACAACATCTGCCACTTCTGTATTAACGACAGACTTTTCTGATTCCACAAGCACCTCCTCTTTTTCCTCCTCTTCGGAATTATCCTCCACCTGTGTATCTTCTAACACGGTTTCATCATTCAATACCACAGTCTCAAAGTGAGAAAAAGGCTTGTTTATCAAGTCCTTCAAGGCAGGTTCCGGAGCAAATGAAACTTTTGTATGCCCCTGTATTTCAAATCGTTCCCCTGTATTTATATTTACGCTCTCACGACTCTCTACATCAATCAGTTTAAATGTGCCCAAGCCTCTAATCTTTACATACTTATCATTCTCCAGCGATTCTTCAATCAACTGAAAAAACTCTTTCACGAAGCTCTCGGCATCCGCCTTATCCATGCCATGTTTTTCTGCGAGCAATTCTATTAAATTCTGTATATTCAGCTTCTCATTCATATTTATGGAAGATTACTTGAGTAAAAGAAGATTACTTAAACTTATCTTTCAGAGCCGTGCTGGGTCTGTATGTTAATACTAATTTAGGTGGAACCAACATGCGTAATTTGGTTGTAGGATTGATAGTGATACGCTCCGCTTTCTTCTTTACCTCGAACGTACCGAAACTTTGTACAGAAATGGCATTTCCTTCTTGCAACTGTTGCGTCATATCCGACAGCAAAGATGCAATCAGTTCGGATGTGTCCTTTATGGTATATCCCAATCTTCGTGACAATTCTGAAGTAAATTCTTTATTATTCAAAATCCAGCTATTTTTATAAAGTTCGGTGCTATATTAGCAAAACTTCCGCACATACACAAATTCTTCAGGAAAATTATTTAAATAACTCGTCCAAAAAGATCGAAATCATCGGAATTTATAATCTCTACCTGGTAAAAGTTACCAATAAGCAATTTCTGTTTACCCTGTTCTATCAGAACTTCCGGATCTACTTCTGGGGAATCAAATTCCGTACGGCCAATATAATAATCTCCTTCCAAACGATCGATAATTACTTTAAGGCATTGACCGACCTTTGCTGCACTCTGTTCTGCCGAAATCCCTTGCTGAATTGACATCAACTCATCCAGGCGTGCTTGTTTCACTTCCTGAGGAATTTCATCCTCATAGTGTGCAGCAGCATAAGTACCTTCTTCTTCGGAATAAGTAAAAGCCCCCATTCTATCGAAACGAGCCTTACGAATAAACTCTTTTAATTCCTCAAAATCAGCTTCCGTTTCTCCCGGATGTCCTACCATCAAAGTAGTGCGCAGATGAATACCCGGTACTTCTTTGCGGAATTGCTCTATCAGATGATAGGTTTCTTCCTGAGTCACATGTCGCCGCATCTTCTCCAGCATCGGATTACTGATATGCTGAAGGGCGATATCCATATACCTGCACACATTAGGACGCTCACGCATGACTCGGAATAAATCCATAGGAAAATGTGCCGGATAAGCATAATGCAGCCGAATCCACTCCACACCAGGGACTTCAGAAATACGTTCTATTAATTCGGGGAGCATTTGCTTCTTATATAAATCCACTCCATAATATGTCAATTCCTGAGCAATAACCTGAAACTCTTTCACTCCCTTACTTACCAAATAACGAACTTCATCCAAGATCTCTTCTATCGGACGTGAGACATGTTTTCCTGTAATAATAGGAATAGCACAATACGAACACTTCCGATCACAACCTTCTGATATTTTCAGATATGCGTAGTGCCTAGGAGTGGTAAGTGTACGTTCTATATGAAGCTCTTCGTGATATGCCTTACCAAGATCCTGCAACAACTCCACCCAGTTAAATTTACCATAAAATTTATCTACTTGTGGAATTTCGATAGCTAATTCTTTCAGATAACGCTCCGAAAGACATCCCATTACATATAATTTTTCTAAATCCCCTTCTTCCTTTGCCTGTGCAAATTCCAAAATCATATTGATGGACTCTTCCTTTGCATCACCGATGAAACCACAAGTATTGATCACTGCAATTTCTCCCTCAGGCTTTTCCGTATCATGAGTCACATGATATCCAGCTTCTTCTAATTGCCGCATCAAATGCTCCGAGTCCACTAGGTTTTTAGAACATCCTAACGTTATAATATCAATGGTTTTCCGCTTCATGCATTCTCTCCAAACAACGAATCAACAAATTCTTTCTTACGGAACACCTGCAGATCTTCCATACCTTCACCCAGACCAATGTATTTTACCGGTATTTTGAACTGATCGGAAATGCCAATAACAACTCCCCCTTTCGCAGTGCCATCTAATTTAGTAATAGCCATCGCAGTCACTTCCGTAGCCAATGTGAACTGTTTAGCCTGCTCAAATGCATTTTGCCCGGTGGAACCGTCCAAAACCAGCAAAACCTCATTAGGAGCATCAGGAGCCACTTTCTTCATTACATTCTTAATCTTAGTCAACTCGTTCATCAAGCCAACTTTATTATGAAGACGTCCGGCAGTATCAATGATTACCACATCGGCATTATTAGCAACAGCAGAATTCAAAGTATCATAAGCCACAGAAGCTGGATCAGCGCCCATTTTTTGTTTGATTACAGGTACTCCTACCCGACTCCCCCAAATATCCAATTGTTCGACAGCTGCCGCACGGAAAGTATCTGCAGCACCCAGATAAACACTTTTACCAGCTTTTTTAAATTGATAAGCCAATTTACCAATAGTAGTCGTTTTACCGACTCCATTCACTCCCACTACCATAATAACGTAAGGTTTCTTCTCAATCGGAGCTTCAAAGTCATCCACATCATCTGAATTATTTTCCGTCAATAAGGCAGCGATTTCATCGCGCAAAATGGTGTTCAATTCTTGCGCATTCATATATTTCTCTGACGCAGCGCGTTTCTCTATACGTTGAATAATATTCAATGTCGTTTCCACACCTACATCCGATGTTATCAACACCTCTTCCAGATTATCAAGCACTTCATCATCCACTTTCGACTTTCCTGCCACAACACGGGCAATTTTTCCGAACACACTTTCCTTTGTCTTAGATAATCCTTTATCTAATGTTTCCTTTTTATCTTTTGAGAAAAAACTAAAAAATCCCATACTCTATCTATTAATACAATACATTATGCCACAAAGATATAACAAAGTAATGAAAGTACAGGGATAAAGTACAAAAAAAATCCCCTTATCGGAATACGATAAGAGGATTCTATATTCAAACGTCTTTCGACAGACTATCTTATTTCTTGAAAAAGTCTTGCACTTTTTCGTTCAATACCATCTGTTCATCAAAAGTGTAAGCACCAGTTTTGGGTGACTTAACCATCTTGATAACCTTTGTATAAGCACGACCTTCTTTAGAACCTTCGTGCAAACTTGCTACAGTTTTCTTTGCCATGGGTTATACCTTATTATTTAATTTCTTTATGTACTGTTACTCTCTTCAGGATCGGGTTGTATTTCTTCAATTCCAATCTTTCAGTTGTATTCTTTCTGTTTTTTGTAGTGATATAACGAGAAGTTCCCGGCATACCACTATCTTTGTGTTCTGTGCATTCCAGAATCACCTGTACTCTGTTACCTTTTGCTTTCTTTGCCATAATCAGTATTCTCCTCTACTTTTAGCCAATTACTTTAATGCTTTTCCAATCACAATAACCTTTTGCTACTGCATCGTTCAAAGCAGCGTCCAGTCCTTTCTTATTAATAATACGCAGACCGTTAGCACAAATGCTAAGGCTGATCCAGCAATCTTGCTCTACATAGTAGAACTTTTTGTTAAACAAGTTCAAATCAAAGGTTCTCTTAGTTCTTCTCTTTGAGTGTGAAACATTGTTGCCAATCATGGCTTTCTTTCCGGTAATTTGACAAATCTTCGACATTTCTATCTTATTTTTATAGTTTTTATCTATACTTATTTCAAACAGAGCGCAAAGTAAGTACTTTTATCGATACCAAACAAGTTTTTCATAAAATAATTCACTGTCTGATAGCATTTTTTCTTCATTTTAAGCATGTACGGAGCATCTTTAAAGCATTCTGAATAGCATTTTGCACATTCCTGGTTCTTCCGTCATCCCCCTCTTGTTTGAAAGTTACAATTTCATTTTTATAGGCAGCCGCAATCCACACTGTTCCGACAGGTTTTTCGGATGTACCTCCTCCCGGACCGGCAATCCCGGATGTGGCAACAGCACAATCCGTTTTCAATGCTTTCATCGCACCTTTCACCATTTCAATCACTGTTTCCTGACTGACGGCTCCATACCTTTCCAATGTTTCAGCAGAAACATGAAGCAGAGATATCTTTACCTCATTGGAATAAGCCACAATTCCCCCATTGAAGTATTCCGAACTTCCCGGAACAGAAGTCACTAAAGCAGCAACACCTCCTCCTGTACAACTTTCTGCGGTGGAAAGGGATAAATTCTTCGATTTTAGTAATTCACCGACTTCTTCTTCCAGTTTCATATACCTTATTATATATAATTTATATTTTTGTTCTATTTTTCCTACTGATATTACCCGAACCGTGTCCGGACCGTATTTGCTCCGTATCTATAGCTTTGGAGCAGATACGGAGCAGGTACGGCCCAGACACGGACCGGGTGCGGTGCGGACAAAGAAATGTTCTAAAACTCCTTTCACTTCAATGTGACACGCGAATAAGCCGGCGCATCTATCGAACAGAAATCCTTATCCTGATATTTAAAATAACCAGTAATGGCAATCATGGCAGCATTATCCGTTGTATAGCTGAATTTAGGGATAAATATCCTCCATCCATACTTTTCAGCATGTTCACGGAAAGCATTACGCAGGCCGTTATTAGCAGAAACCCCACCAGCCACGGCTACTTGCTTAATCTTATATTCCTTTGCAGCCTTACGAAGTTTGTCCATCAGAATATCTACAACAGTAGCTTCAAGTGAAGCAGCCAGATCAACCTTATGATGTTCGATGAAATCAGGATCTTCCTTCATCCAATCACGCAAAGAATACAAAAATGAGGTTTTCAAACCACTGAAACTATAATCTAATCCGGGAATATGAGGTTTACTGAAAGTAAAAGCCTTCGGATTTCCCTGGCGAGCCAGTTTATCAATAATCGGACCACCGGGATATCCCAGCCCCATCACTTTCGAACATTTATCAATAGCTTCCCCTGCAGCATCATCAATTGTCTGGCCCAAAATCTCCATGTCATTGTATGCCTTTACCAGGATAATCTGTGAATTTCCCCCTGATACAAGCAAGCAAAGGAAAGGAAATTCAGGTTGAATAGCATCCTCACCTTCTGCTTTAATAAAATGAGCTAACACATGTCCAGTCAAGTGATTAACATCAATCATTGGAGCACCTAAGGAACGGGCAAAACCTTTGGCAAACGACACGCCCACCAACAAAGAACCCATCAACCCCGGTCCTCTTGTAAACGCCACCGCACTCAATTCTTCTTTAGTTACTCCGGCACGTTTTAATGCTTCATGAACCACTGGAACGATGTTTTGCTGATGTGCACGTGAAGCTAATTCGGGAACCACACCGCCATAGGCCTCATGCACCGCCTGACTGGAAACGACATTCGATAACAGATACCCATCTTTGATGACGGCAGCAGAGGTGTCGTCACAAGAGCTTTCTATTCCTAAAATTATTGTACTCATATCGTTATTTACGTTTAAACGCTGCAAAAGTAGTGATAAAAGTAGGATTGATAACGTATTATTTCATATTTTTGTTGGCTAATTCAAACAAACCGCCTATCAGAAAGTTAAAGAAGACAGTTCGCTGGGTGCTCGGTATTATACTTAGTTTGTATATCGGGACTATATTATTGTTGAACATTCCTTACGTTCAGCGACAAATATCTGTGCTCGTTGCGAACGAACTGGCTAATGTACTAGGTACACAACTAACCATCGGGCGGATCAATATGGGACTACTGAACCGCATTATTATTGACGACTTATTGTTAAACGACCAGTCAGGCAAGGAAATGCTAAAAGTAGCCCGCCTTTCTGCAAAATTCGATATACTTCCCTTGTTCAAGGGCAAAGTATCGATCAGTAACGTACAGTTATTCGGCTTCAACATCAACCTGGAAAAAAAGACACCAGAAGACATTCCTAACTTCCAGTTCGTACTCAATGCATTTGCCTCTAAAGATACCATCAAAAAGGAAAGTAATCTGGACATACGTATCAACTCGTTGCTGATACGACGCGGTAAGATGTCTTATAACGTATTGTCGGCAGAAGAGACACCCGGAAAATTCAATGCACAACATATACAGCTACGAAACATCATCGCCAATATCTCGTTGAAAGCGCTCCAAAATGACTCTGTCAATGCAGCTGTGAAGCGCCTAAGCATTGAAGAAGAAAATTCCGGTTTTGAGTTAAAAAAACTAAGTTTCAAGATTGTAGCAAACAATCAGAAGATGAGCATTGAGAACTTCGCGATTGATTTGCCGAATACTTCGCTTGCAATGGATACCATCCATATGGAATATGACAGCTTGGGAGCTTTTAGAAACTTTACCAATGATGTACGCTTTTCCTTGCGGATATTTCCTTCGGACATTACTCTTTGTGACCTCGCCCCCTTTGTTCCGGCCTTTTCCCCTTTCAAGGAAAATTTGCAAGTGGCTTTGGAAGCTAACGGTACTATCAATCAGTTGAATTGTCCTCATCTGTCAATTACAGGAAACCAGCATTTTCATTTAAGGGGAGATGTTTCCTTGCAAGACCTGTCGCATCCTGAGGATGCATTCGTATTCGGCAACCTTTCCAGTTTATATGCTGATCCGGAAGGCATTGCATTTTTCGTTCGCAATTTAAGTAAAAACTACGAAGGTGTTCCTCCGGTACTGCAACGCTTAGGCACCATCTCGTTTAATGGGGAAGTCTCGGGATATTTCACAGATATTGTAACTTATGGCCTGGTGCGTACCGATATAGGTTCTATCAAGACCGACTTAAAATTAAGTTCAAATAAAGAAAAAGGTTATTTTTCTTATTCGGGTGCAGTAAAGACTGAAGAGTTTGAGTTAGGCAATATGCTGGCAAACGACCGGTTAGGAAAGGTCACATTCAATCTCAAAGTCGAAGGCAGCCACTACGAAAAGCAATATCCTTCCATAGTAATGAAGGGATTAATCGCTTCCATCGACTATAGTGATTATAACTATGAGAACATCACACTCGACGGAGAATATAAACAAGGCGGTTTCAACGGAGAGATAGCATTGGATGACGAAAACGGTTCTGTTCTGCTAAATGGTAGCATTAATACAGCCAGTCGTGTACCGACTTTTAATTTCCATGCCAATATCCGTAATGTACGCCCCCACGAGCTTCACCTGACACCTAAATATGAAGATACGGCAGTCTCTGTTCAGTTAACGGCTGATTTCACCGGTGGTTCCATCGATGAAATGAATGGAGAGATCAATATTGACAGCCTGCAATTCACAGCACCCGATAGAAACTATTTTCTGGACAACTTAAAAATAACCGCCACTCAGGAAGACGAATCGCATAAACAATTAAAAATAACCTCTAATTTCCTGAATGCAAGTATTGAAGGAGATTATTCCTATCGCACACTACCCGCCAGTGTACTGAACATCATGCGAAGATATATTCCTGCTCTAATATTGCCGGACAAAAAAAACATAGAAAGTGAGAATAACTTCCATTTCGACATAAATATCTTTAATACGGATTTATTCTCCACCATCTTTAATATTCCGGTTAAGGTCTATACACATTCTACCCTAAAAGGATACTTTAATGACAAAGCACAGCGCCTGCGAGTAGAAGGATATTTCCCGCGTCTGCGCTATGGAGACAAGTTCCTTGAATCGGGTATGATCTTGTGTGAGAATCCCGGTGATAAATTTCATGCACGTGTACGATTCAGTAATCGCAAACCGGAAGGTTCCATCAACGTATCGTTAGACGCACAAGCCAAAGATGACCTTATTCAGACCTCTCTGAATTGGGGAAACAGTAGCGCTGTCACATATAGTGGCAAATTAGCTGCTGCTACACATTTCATCCGCACACAAGCTGAGGATCAGAACAAAAAGCGTTCCCGCTCAAACAAGAGTATTCCGGCTTTGAAAACCGTCGTCGATGTTCAAAAAACGGATATTATCCTGAATGACACTTTATGGGAAATACATCCGTCAAAAGTGGTAATCGACTCCGGAAAGATATATATAGACGACTTTTATTTCAGCCATAAAGACCGATACCTGCGCATCAACGGAACTATCTCAAAACAACCTCAGGATACGGTACGCCTGGATTTAAAAGATATCAATATAGGCTACGTATTTGATATTGCCGACCTTGGAGTTAATTTTAAAGGAGAAGCTACTGGTCCTGCCTATGCCAGCGGAGTATTGGAGAAGCCTGTTATGTATACTGACCTTTTCATCCGGGACCTTGGACTAAATGACGGTTTATTGGGCGATGCCAACATTCACGGAGAATGGCATCAGGAAGTAGAAGGTATCTATCTCGATGCCCATATCCATGAAAAAGATACAGCTAAAAGTCATGTATATGGCTACATATATCCCATAAAACCTAAAAGTGCGCTTGACTTACAGATTGAAGCTGACAACACCAATCTGAAATTCATAGAACACTACATGAGTAGTATCACACCTGAATTTAACGGACGTGCCAGCGGTCACGTACATTTCTATGGCAAATTCAAAGGGCTCACCATGGAAGGGCGCGTACTTGGCAATGCCTCCATGAAGGTAGACGTACTGAATACCACTTTCTTTATAAAAGACAGTATTCGCATAGAACCGAATGGACTGACTTTCCAAGATAACCGGATATTCGATACACAAGGCAATCAAGGGCATGTAGACGGTTATCTGCATTATGAGCATTTCAAGAACCTGGAATACCGTTTCCAGTTTGGAGTGAACAACATGCTGGTAATGAATACGAAGGAGTCACTGGATTTTCCTTTTTATGGAACGGTATACGGAACGGGGAATGCCCTGATAGCAGGTAACGCAAGGGATGGAGTCAATATCGATGTAGCCATGACGACCAACCGGAATACCAACTTCGTATATATAAAGGATAATGTATCTTCAGCCGCCAGCAACCAATTCATCAAATTCGTGGATAAGACACCGCGCCGGGCTGTGCTGGATTCTATCAATCTGATTTCCGACTATGAACTGGCGCAACAAGAGATACAGCAGGAGGAAGAAAGTGACACGGATATCCGCCTGAACCTGCTCGTAGAAGCTACACCGGATGCAAGCATGAAGATAGTGATGGACCCCATCGCCGGTGATTACATCAGTGGACGAGGATCCGGAAATATCCGTACGGAATTTTATAACAAGGCCGACGATGTGAAGATGTTCGGTAATTATCGTATCAGCCAGGGAGTTTATAAATTCAGCCTGCAAGAGGTAATACGCAAGGACTTTACCATCAAAGATGGAAGCACTATCAGTTTCAACGGTCCTCCGTTGGATGCCACCATGGATATCCAAGCAAGTTATATGGTGAATTCCGCATCCTTGAATGACTTGGTGCCGAATGTAAGCAACTACGGAATTCCAACGAGTATCCGTGTAAACTGTATCATGAACCTGACGGGGCAACTAACTTCTCCGGACATCAAATTAAGTCTGGAAGTGCCTAATGAACGGGATGAAGTGCAAGCCCTTATCCGTAACTACATTTCAACGGACGAACAAATGAATATGCAGATCCTCTATCTGTTAGGTATCGGCAAATTCTATACACCCGAAAATGTAGATGCCACACAAAACTCGAATATGATGACTTCTGTGCTTTCATCCACCCTTTCGGGACAACTAAATAATGCACTTTCCAACATTATTAATAGTAACAACTGGAATATAGGTACCAACCTCAGCACTGGAGAAAAAGGCTGGACGGATATGGAATTCGAAGGAATGCTATCGGGGCAATTACTGAACAATCGTTTGCTTATCAATGGTAACTTCGGATACCGAGACAATCCGATGGCAAATACGAACTTTGTAGGAGACTTTGAAGCAGAATGGCTTGTGAACCGTAGCGGAGATATTCGCCTGAAAGCGTATAATGAGACGAACGACCGCTATTATACAAGGACCAATCTGACAACGCAAGGCATCGGTATCATTTTCAAGAAGGATTTCAACCGATGGAAAGAGCTTATGTTCTGGAATAAGTGGAGGTTGAAAAGACTGAGACGGGAAATGGAACAAAAAGAAGCGGAAAAGAACACCGAAGAGCAAACAGAAGAAACAGAAACCACCGCTACCCAAGCGGCAGCAAAAGCAAAAGAAAAGAGAGGGGGAAGTTAATTTTCCCCTTCTTTATTTTCATACAGGCTATTTTCTTATTCATATATCAATTTATAATCATTTACAAAGCCTATTCCTTCCGCTGTTTCTATACAGTTCAGCAACCGCCACTCACAACTGCGCACCCAGCTACGGAAATTCTCTTCGGGTTGATACTCACTCCTAGCGAACTCCAACAAACGGTCTACCTCAAAATTATCAGAAATAATACCTGCTCCGCCTCGTGCCGCATCATAAGCGTTACAATCCTGTTCGATGTGCGCCGGCACCATCAGTAAAGGCTTACCCAGATACATAGCCTCACAAACAGATTCAAAACCTGCCGTAGTGGCATACGCCCGGCAACCCGACATATATCGAAGGAATTTTTCGTCATCCAACTGATGAAATGACAATGTTTCATCCATCCTGCATACTTCCGGCTCATCCGGTTTGTCCCAGAAGAAGTGCAAAGGCACTTCAGGGTGTTGCTCATGCCACTGGGAGATACTTTCTCCAAATCCGGCATTAACCATATAGCCATGTACATACTCTCCGGAAGCAGCTTCACAACAAAGCACTTCGCGCCGCAGCAAAGGCGGTACCACACGTATATGTGCTTCTTCGTCCGTTTCCATCGGACGGAATGAGAGAGCCAGCTTCTCTTTAGCTCCGATACACGTGAGTCGCGTAAAAAAACGGAGCATCAGCAGGCTCACGGGATTCTTTTGGGGAAACTCAAAGTCATGATGCAGGAAAAGATATTGATGACCGACGCTGATCTGCGGTACCGAGGGACGGAAAAAGAGATAAGTCAAGCCCGTCAACAACTCATAAAAGTTGATTACGAGATCCGCATCAGTTTCATGGATACGCCGGTGAATATAACAGATGCTACGCAGATAAGCAGGAACCTGCATCAGATTATATGCGATACTGCGAGACATACTGACCCGCTTATTGGCAGGTGTAGGCAGAAAGTTCGGACTGAGAAAGCGTTTCACAGGTGCCTGTATGCTGCGGTTGAAGAAACCCGGCAGGCGACGAGTATTACTCTTCCCCACCAGTACTTCTACTACCTCGTGCCCGTTGCGTCGTAGTATTTCTTCCAGCGTGATGGCTTGCGTCAGATGACCGCGGCCTTCTCCTTGAACAATAAAAAGAACTTTCATCTTTATATTTATAATTTAGTAATTTACGATTTATAATTCACGATTTTAACTACAGAAGCGCTCTTCAGGCTTTTCGTTCATCAGCATATCCTCATACCGTAACACTTCCCAATTCCCCTCCTCATCCTCTACGAGTGCCGAAAGAGTTTCCACCCAGTCACCGGAGTTAAGATAATGTATATCATCATAATAAGTATTTGCCGAATGATGAATGTGCCCACAAATGATACCGTCGCATTTACGTGTACGGGCAAACTTCACCAATTCCTCCTCAAAATCGGAAATATAAGAAACAGCGGATTTTACTTTTTGTTTAATCGCTTGTGACAAAGAATAATAAGGTTGTCCACGCCGGGCACGATACACATTATAAATACGGTTCAGCCATAATAGAAACGTATATCCCACATCTCCCAACTGTGCCAGCCACTTCATCCGTGTAGTGACAGTATCAAAAATATCTCCATGCGTCACAAAATAACGCCGGCCATGACTCTCGTGAATAAAATCCCTCACAATCTTTATATTATAGAATGTCATCGGTGCCAACCCATCCAGGAAATCATCGTGATTGCCACGAACATAGATCACTTCTGTTCCCTGCTTTTCCATCATCTTCATGATAACTTTGAAGAAATCCGTATGCTTTGCCTGCCACTTCCGGGTGCCGCCTTTGCTCAAGGCCCAGCCGTCGATAATGTCACCATTCAGGATCAATCGCCGGCAGTTGACGGATTTCAGGAAGTTGCTTACTTCAACAGTTTTTGAGTGAGAGGTACCCAAATGGATATCAGACAACACAATGGTAGAATAAAAAGTACGTAATCTCATAGTGTCTGTATTTTTAGTTGCAGGCAAAGGTCAGTTATTCGTATTACGCCGATATGTAGAAAATATGACAAGTATCTTTCATTTTTTTCACTGAACTTCCTTATCTTTACAGAAGATAAGCTGCATCTCAACATAACTTTTTCATGCAAGCATGAAAGTTATACCTTCGATTTGCATTATCTTTACTCCCTCAAAAGAAACTCTCGTATGAAAAAGCCCGGAAATATCCTCATTGTCGATGATAACCGCGGTGTGCTCACCGCTGTGCAACTGCTGTTGAAACCCCATTTCGAAAAGATCATCACGCTCACTTCACCTGTCACACTTACCTCTGTGTTGCGTGAAGAAACTCCATCGGTGGTGTTACTTGACATGAACTTTACATCAGGCATCAATACCGGAAACGAAGGATTATTCTGGTTGCAGGAGATCAAACGCCTTCGTCCCTCCTTGCCTGTGGTTCTTTTCACTGCCTATGGAGATATTGATCTTGCCGTGCGTGGCATAAAAGAAGGGGCGACGGACTTTATTGTCAAGCCGTGGGATAATCAAAAGCTGGTGGAAACCTTACTGAATGCAGCCCAAGCCATTCATAATAAGAATAATGGAAAAAATGCCTCTCCTGTAACCTCTGCCATGTATTGGGGAGAAAGTCCCATCATGCAGCAATTGCGCTCGCTGGTGGAGAAAGTCGCCATAACCGATGCAAATATCCTTATCACCGGAGAAAACGGTACGGGAAAAGAGATGCTGGCACGTGAAATTCATGCACTTTCTTCCCGCCGTACGAAAGAAATGATTGCCGTAGACATGGGAGCCATCACCGAAAGCCTTTTTGAGAGCGAGCTTTTCGGGCATACAAAAGGCTCTTTTACAGATGCATACGCTGACCGTCCCGGTAAGTTCGAAACAGCAGACCATAGCACACTGTTTCTCGATGAAATCGGCAATTTACCCTATCACCTGCAAGCCAAACTACTGACCGTATTGCAACGCCGCAGTATTGTCCGTGTAGGCAGCAACCAACCTATCGCTGTTGACATCCGTCTGATTTGTGCCACCAACCGCAACCTGAACGAGATGGTACAACGCAATGAATTCCGTGAAGACTTGCTTTACCGCATCAATACTATCCATCTTGAAATTCCGCCTTTGCGCGAACGGCCGGAAGACATTCTTCCTCTTGCCGAACGCTTTATAACACGCTTCTGCAAGCAATATGACAAAGCATTATTACGGCTTTCCGATGCTGCCTGTACCAAATTGAAAACACATCCTTGGTACGGAAATATCCGCGAACTGGAGCATGCCATAGAGAAAGCAGTCATTATCTGCGACGGCAACGAACTGCCGGCGGAACTGTTCCAGTTGCCTAAGCGTCCCGAAACCTCACGCACCGGAAGCGATGCCAGTACAGAAGCAGCCACCCTTGAAGAAATGGAACGGAAAATGATACAGAAAGCTCTGGATACCTGTAACGGCAATCTATCCGCTGTTGCCGCACAACTCGGAATCACCCGGCAGACTCTCTATAACAAAATGAAAAAGTTCGGATTATGAAACATTACTACCGATACATCACCGACCGCTACCTTTTCCGTATCGTCATCTCTCTCCTGTTGGCGGGAGCTGTCACGGTATCCATTATTTATAAAGACCTTCTATGGATCGTCATCTCTTCCTTGCTGCTGTTGACGAGTCTGCGCTGGCAATGGAAACTGTATCGCCGGCATACACAGAAGGTTCTGTTTCTGCTCGATGCCATTGAAAACAACGATGCATCCATCCATTTCTCCGAACACGAAGACATTCCGGACAATCGTATTGTAAACCAGGCCCTGAACCGTGTTGCTTCCATATTATATAATGTAAAGAGTGAAACAGCACAACAGGAAAAGTATTACGAACTCATTCTCGACTGCATCAATACCGGTATCCTGGTACTGAACGATGCAGGTGCTGTTTACCAGAAAAATAACGAAGCCCTTCGCCTGTTAGGGCTGGAAGTCTTCACCCATGTCAGCCAACTTAACCGTATTGATGCAAACCTTATGGGACTTTTCGCCCATTGCCGCCCCGGAGATAAATTGCAAACCCGCCTGTCCAACGAACGCGGCACAGTCAACCTCTCCATCCGTGTCTCCGACATAACCATCCGTCAGGAGCATTTCCGCATCCTTGCCCTGAATGATATCAATAACGAACTGGATGAAAAGGAAATCGACTCCTGGATACGCCTGACCCGTGTACTGACACATGAAATTATGAATTCCGTCACTCCCATCACTTCACTGAGCGATACATTGCTGACGCTGATACAAGGAAGCGAAGAATTAAAAGCGAAAAGTGAATCCATCTCTTCCGACAAAGAAACTGCTGACGAAATCCGCAATGGCCTGCACACCATCAGCACCACGGGCAAAGGACTTCTCTCTTTTGTAGAAAATTACCGCCGTTTCACCCGTATCCCCAAACCGGAACCTTCCTTGTTCTACGTCAAAGGTTTTATCAACCGCATGGTGGAACTGGCACGGCATCAATATCCTGATTCACATATCACCTTCCACTCCCACGTCACTCCGGATGACCTCATTCTTTATGCAGATGAGAACCTTATTTCACAGGTACTCATCAACTTATTGAAAAATGCCATTCAGGCCATCGAAGCAGCAGGAATTCAAGAAGGTATCATCACCTTACACGCTTATTGTAATGAAAATGAAGCCGTACTCATCGAAGTATCCAATAACGGTCCTGCCATTCCTCCTGAAGTAGCAGAACACATTTTCATACCTTTCTTCACCACAAAAGAAGGTGGCAGCGGCATCGGATTGAGCATTTCACGTCAAATAATGCGCCTGTCAGGTGGCAGCCTTTCCCTACATCCCGGAAAGGAAACCATGTTTGTACTAAAATTCAATTAAGAAAATTTGTAATGAAGGATTATATGAAAAGAAAGTAAAATTCGATCTGAACATTTTACACCTTGCATTTGTTTAAAAATAGACATAACTTCGCTTTGCGATAACTAAATCCTTGAATAAACAACTTAAATAATACCCAATTTATGATTTTTACAGCAGAAAACATTCTTTTAATTGGTTCTATCTTACTTTTCATTAGTATTATTGTTGGCAAGACCGGCTATCGATTCGGAGTCCCTGCCCTGTTACTATTCCTTGTCGTCGGCATGGTTTTCGGTAGCGATGGTTTCGGACTACAGTTTCATAACGCTAAAGAAGCACAATTTATTGGTATGGTTGCTCTTAGCGTTATTTTGTTTTCTGGCGGTATGGATACTAAATTCAGCGAAATTAAGCCGATTCTTGTTCCAGGTATTGTCCTTTCTACGGCCGGTGTATTACTTACAGCTATTTTTACGGGTTTATTCATCTGGTGGATCTCCGGCATGAGTTGGTCAAACATTTACCTGCCCATCACTACTTCTCTGCTTCTTGCTTCTACGATGTCTTCTACCGATTCCGCTTCAGTATTCGCTATTCTGCGTTCGCAGAAGATGAATCTGAAACATAACCTTCGTCCCATGCTGGAACTCGAAAGTGGTAGTAATGACCCCATGGCTTACATGCTTACCATCGTACTGATACAGTTCATACAATCCGGTGGAATGGGTATTGCAGGTATCTTCGGTTCATTTGTTGTACAGTTTATAGTAGGTGCAGCAGCCGGATATCTTCTTGGCAAACTTGCCATCCTCATGCTGAACAGACTTAATATTGATAATCAAGCCCTCTATCCTATTCTTTTGCTTGCATTCGTATTTTTCACTTTCTCCATTACCGATCTTCTGAAAGGAAATGGCTACCTCGCCGTTTATATTGCCGGCATCATGGTAGGTAACAACAAGATAATGCATCGCAAAGAGATTTATACTTTCATGGATGGATTGACTTGGCTGTTCCAAATCATCATGTTCCTTTGCCTCGGTTTGTTGGTAAATCCTCACGAATTACTCGATATCGCTTTAGTAGCAACACTTATCGGTGTATTTATGATTGTTATCGGTCGTCCGCTCAGTGTCTTCCTCTGCTTGCTGCCTTTCGGCAAGAAGATAACAAACCGTTCGCGGCTCTTCGTTTCCTGGGTAGGTTTGCGCGGAGCAGTGCCTATCATCTTCGCCACTTATCCGGTAGTAGCACAAGTACCGGGTGCTGACGTGATTTTCAATATCGTATTCTTTATCACGATTGTTTCCCTCGTTATTCAGGGTACTACCGTTTCTTTAGCTGCCCGCTTACTGAAACTTTCTACCCCGTTGGAGAAGACAGGTAATGAATTCGGTGTGGAATTGCCCGAAGAAATTGATAGTGATCTCAGCGATATGACCGTTACCACGGAAATGCTGGAAGAAGGCGATACCCTGAAGGATATCACTCTGCCTAATGGAGCACTCGTAATGATTGTGAAACGAGGCACGGAATTCCTGATACCGAACGGATCGCTGAAATTACATTTGGGGGATAAGCTGTTGCTGATTTCGGATAAGAAGAGTAATGATTAATATGTGTGTACTTTTTCTTTCGTTTGCCCGAAAGAAAAAGATACCAAAAAGAAAGGGCACGGGCTACGTCTACGGTGCTACTCCGATACTGCCATGCGCAGACGGGGCTCGAACTCGCTACGCTCAGACAGATCGCCCCTTACCTGCGCCTGACAATATCTCCGCCTGACGCACCTACGCCTATGCCCGAAGGCTGCGCGGTAGAGTGCTGCGCGATATTCCCCCATTCACACCGAATGGTCTCCCGGCCTCACTGTAGGGGCGTTAAGCGTAGAAAGTATTTTCGGAGTAGCCCCGGAAGTGCAGCCTTGATCTTTTCTTTGGTATCTTTCTTTTGCATCAAGGCAAAAGAAAGTACAATTGGTTATTTTTTCTTTTTCTTTCGCCTCCCACCAAAGAATAAATATATAAACTTGCACGACATCACATTTAGCTCTATATTTGCGCAGTTTTAACTAAAGTGTGCAAATTTAACAGATGAAACAGGAACAACACTTCATTGATTACATTGAACAAAGCATCATTCGGAACTGGAACTTAAACGCCTTGACTGACTATAAAGGTGCTACTCTCCAATATAAAGACGTGGCTCGCAAGATTGCAAAATTCCATATTGTACTGGAAAGTGCCGGTATCCGGCCGGGTGATAAAATTGCCGTCTGCGGTCGTAACAGTGCACACTGGGCAGTTACTTTCCTGGCAACCATCACTTATGGAGCTGTTATTGTGCCTATCCTTCACGAATTTAAAGCGGATAATATACATAATATCGTCAATCACTCAGAAGCCAGACTGCTTTTTGTGGGAGACCAAGTGTGGGAAAACCTGAATGAAGACGCCATGCCGCAATTGCTGGGCGTTATTCTGATGACTGAATTCACCCCTGTAGTCTGTCGAGACAAACGATTGATGGAAGCTTTCGAGCACCGCAATACACTCTACGGACAACGCTATCCTAAAAACTTCCGTCCCGAACACATCTGTTATCGGAAGGATGAACCGGAAGAACTTGCCATCATTAACTATACCTCCGGTACTACCGGATATTCCAAAGGTGTTATGCTACCCTATCGCAGCCTTTGGTCCAACGTGAATTACTGCCATGAGATGCTTCCGGTGAAACCGGGCGATAATATGGTTGCCATGCTTCCTATGGGACATGTGTTCGGAATGACTTACGATTTCCTTTACGGTTTTTCAGCCGGGGCACACCTCTACTTCCTCACTCGTATGCCGACTCCTAAAATCATTGCACAGTCTTTCGCTGAAATCAAACCACGCGTCATCTCATGCGTGCCTCTGATTGTAGAAAAGATTATCAAGAAGAATATTCTGCCCCGTGTAGATAACAAAATAGGTAAGTTGCTGCTTCGTCTTCCTATCATCAATGACAAGATCAGAGCTCTTGCACGCAAAGAAGCAATGGAAATATTCGGCGGTAACTTCGATGAAATTATCATTGGTGGAGCCCCGTTCAATGCAGAAGTCGAGCGCTTCCTCAAACAGATAGGCTTCCCCTACACCATCGCTTACGGTATGACGGAATGTGGTCCTATCATCTGTTCCAGCCGATGGGAAACCCTGAAGCTGGCATCATGTGGTAAGGCAACCACACGCATGGAAGTGAAGATCGATTCGTCTGATCCGGAAAAGGTGGCGGGAGAAATCATTTGTCGAGGTACCAACCTGATGCTGGGATATTATAAGAACCAGGAAGCAACCTCACAAATCATTGACGTAAATGGCTGGCTGCATACAGGCGATTTAGGCACAATGGATGCCGAAGGTTATGTAACTGTGCGCGGACGCAGCAAGAATATGTTGCTCACTTCCAGCGGACAAAACATCTATCCGGAAGAGATTGAAAGCAAACTGAATAATATGCCTTACGTTTCCGAGTCGCTCATTGTGTTGCAAAAAGAAAAATTGGTAGCACTGATTTATCCGGACTTTGACGATGCATTTGCCAATGGACTGCAACAAACGGATGTAGAGCGTATGATGGAAGCTAACCGTAACGAACTTAACCAGCAATTACCGGCTTATTGTCAGATATCAAAGGTGAAGATACATTTTGAGGAGTTTGAAAAGACAGCCAAAAAATCTATTAAACGGTTTATGTATCAGGAGGCTAAAGGTTAACAAAGATGTAAGATTAAGTCTATATTTTTAATTAATGTTATAGAACATACTTTTTTATTTGGATAATTTGCAGTTATCCCAAAAGTCCGTATCTTTGCACTGTGTTTTTCATAGTATTAGATTTAAGGTTAACAAAGGTTGGAGTACAGCGGTACTCCTTTTTTTATGTCCGTACGTTTCCTACCTCTCACGTACATACATCTTTTTCTCCGGTCCTACTCCCTTCACCGTAACCTTTTTCCAATGTGCAGGAAGTACGGAAGATAATTGCTCCACACCGCCATCCGTTATCTGCAATCCGCAGAAACCGTTTATAACAGCTTGCAGCAATCCGCCTGCTCCCGTCATAAAGTAAGGATTATCACTGGTGGGCGTTTCCGCCAATACACCGAAAGGAGCACGCAAGTTCGGCTGGTAGCAACGACAGAACATCTCATAGGCACGCTTCGCATCCCCCATCCGGGCATACTGCACACAGAATACGGAATAAGACATGGCCGGACCATTCTGCGGATCAATCTTATCGACATAATATTCCATATCCTTCTTTTGCGATTCAGCATCCCCAACAAAATACAATGGATATCCCAATAAATTCACATCCGCCTGCTTTATCATCTCACCGTTGTATGTGACATGCTCACGAGTGACTCCATCTTTAAAACGAAGAATACGGATGCCCTTGCCTACTTCTTCCCATATTTCCGGAACAGGCTCATTACATATCCTTGCCGCCTCACAAGCATATTCCAAAGCCCGGATAGCCGCACCGTTCGTGAAAGCATTATCATCCACCCCATTTGCATATTCATCGGCTCCCACTACATTGCAAATGGAGTAAGAACCGTCATCATTACGCGTCACACGGCTTACCCAAAAGTCAGCAACCGCTTTCATCAGCGGAAATGCTTTTGTCCGTAGCCACTGTCCGTCACGGGTAAGGCAATAATAATTCCAGCAAGCAATACTGATGTCCGCAGTGATATGATGTTCCAAAGGACCTGTCAAAGCAAAAGTAGGAGTCGATTCTTCCCCGTAATCATCACTCTCCCAGGGAAACATAGCTCCCTTAAAACCGTATGCCATTGCTTTCTTGCGGGCAGCCATCAAGCGGTCAATACGATAATCGATCATAGATTCGGCAATTCCCTTATTCAGCAACAGCATCGGGGGAAACATCCAAAGTTCCGAATCCCAGAATATATGTCCATTGTAACCTTGCGAAGAAAGTCCCATGGGCGAGATACTCAATCCGCTTCCTTCCCTGCAAGAAGAATAAAGGTTGAAAAGTGCAAACCGAACCGCCCGTTGTGCTTCATCATCCCCTTCTATCAGGATATCGCTTTCCCACAATTCATTCCAAAGGCTACGATGTGCAGCCATCAGCGAAGTAGTACCTTCATGAATAGCATAAATCACCTGCCGTTCAGCCTCATTATACGGATCGCTAAAGTCACGGGCGGAGCATACAGAACCCACCAAGGCAAAAGACATCTGCTCTCCTTTCTTCAGATTCAACACGAAAGACATCTCTTTAGTCACTTCATCATAAAGAGGCTCCTGTGCTGCTCCCTTATTAAAAATAAAAGCGGAAGAAGCGGAAACTTTTTGTTGCCGATGAGCAGATACAGCATAAGATTGCAGCATATACATTTGTGTATCATCCGCCCTCATTTTCCGGAAGCGCTGTGTCGGCTGACTGTATTCTTGGGGAATATCCATCCGGGCAGCAACTTTCAGGGATACATCAGACAGAGCTTTCACATCCACCCGGATAAGCCCCGCATAAGGCATATTTCTTAAAGCGCAAATGCTATAACCCACATCAACTTTCCCGGCTGCCCGGAAACTACTGTTATGAGTTGCCTCTTTCATATCAACACACTGCTTCCAGTTTGTGATACATTCCGTATTCACCTCTTTTCCATCTACATCCATCGACATCAGGAAAGGATTGATTCCTTTCAACACGCGGCTTACCCCCTGAGGGCCATCCGTATCGAACACATGATTCAGTATCACCTGCCGAACTGAGAAAGGTTCTTTCCAGGGAAGAATACCGATTCCGCCATTCGCCATAGGTGCGCCTACATAAGGAGCATTTATATCAGAAACATGAAGTTGCCACAAAGTGCCATCTTCTCCTTTCACTATCTGCACAAAGAAAAAAACAAGTAGAAAAAAATAGGAAATAGGTGCTTTCATAATCAATATGGAATTATAGTTTTCTATGCAAAAATAAGTAAAATCCTCAATAATCCGGCAATCAATTGTTATCTTTACTTCCAAACCAAAACTCTGTTATCATGGATATACATACTTTTATGACTAATTATCGGGAAGCATTTGGTGAACGTGCCGAACTTCCCATCGCCTTCTGGTACTCCGATAAACAGGAAAGCGAAACAGACAAAATTGGCGGTTGCTTCTTCAAGGGCCTGCAACAGGTAAGGGAAGGTAAAACCATCAGCCTAAACAGCGACGTCATAGGATGTGGCGGCGGAAAGTTCTACACCGGTTTCACGGAAATGCCAATACACGTACCTAACTTCGTATCCCTGAAAGAGAAGTACAAAAAAACTCCTGAAATGGTAACAGATTTCATAAAGCAAATCCAGGTACCGCGTACGGAAAAGGCCTATCTGCATTTTGCCCGAATAGATAAACTTGCTTCTTTCGATCATGTAGAGGGTTTGCTGTTCCTTGCTACACCTGATATCCTGTCAGGACTTACCACATGGGCTTTTTATGATACGAATGCATTCGATACCGTAGCTACTCCTTTCGGTTCCGGTTGCAGTTCCGTTGTAACCCTCACTGTTCTCGAAAACCAAAAAGATGGTAAGCGCTGTTTCCTCGGCTTCTTCGATCCGTCCGTGCGTCCCCACTTTGAAGCCAATTTGTTGAGTTTCACTATTCCCATGTCCCGTTTCAAAGAGATGTATCACACCATGCGCGAAAGTTGCCTGTTCGATACACACGCCTGGGGAAAGATAAAAGAGCGTATCAACGAATAAAACCTTGAAAAAAAGTAAAGAAACAATGTCTATCTTTTAATTAGTGTTATAAAAACACTTATATTGGTCTAATCATTTGGAAATACGCAGAATATCCGTACCTTTGCACTGTGTTTTTCATAGTATTAGATTTAAGGTTAACAAAGGTTGGAGTACAGCGGTACTCCTTTTTTTATGTCCATACGTTTGGAATATCCTCGTATGTATATTCCCCAAGAGAATATCGAAGTAAACTATGCTACTATTAAAAAGTATGTGGAAAATAGCCCCTTCTTCACTCCTAATTACCGTACTTGGTGATTGGAGAGCTGAGGAAGGGGATTTTTATCTATCAGATATTCCGGTTTATCAGATATTACCGGACAGTTTTTTCAATCCTTTCAATTCCGCCTTATCTTTCACCTCCATAATGCTGATGGCATAACCACCACCCGGAGCCGCTTTCAATTTCAGCACAGTCTTAGGAGAAACAATCCCTTTGCGGATTACATAAGCCTGCGGATTCGTTTTATAATCAGCATCCTTTGCGTCCGCATAAACAGTAGCTATATACTGTTTATCAGCATCCAGAAAATCCAGTTTCAGAGTAGAAGCATGTCCCTGCTCACTGCTGGTACAACCTATAAACCAATCATTCGTACCTTTCGCCTTGCGGGCAGCCGTAATATAGCGTCCCGGTTCTGCTTCCAGGTATCGGCTGTCATCCCAGTCCAAAGCCACATCCTTAATGAACTGGAAAGCATCCATAAAGCGTTCATAGTTCTCAGGCAGATCAGCTGCCATTTGCAAAGGGCTGTACATCGTGACATAGAGTGCCAACTGACGCGCCAATGTAGAGTTTACATGAGCGTGACTATTCGGATTCAGTTTATTCATATCCATTTCAAAGACACCCGGCGTATAATCCATCGGTCCACCTTGCAGACGGGTAAAAGGAAGAATGGTCGTGTGGAAAGGCTTGCTGCCTCCGAAAGCTTCATATTCCGTGCCACGGGCAGATTCATTTCCTATAAGGTTCGGATACGTACGGCACAAACCAGTGGGGCGTACAGCCTCATGGGCATTCACCATAATCTTATGCTTGGCAGCTTCGGTCACGGCATACAGGTAATGGTTGTTCATCCACTGCCCATAATGATATTCGCCGCGCGGAATGATATTGCCCACATAACCGCTTTTCACGGAATTGTAACCGTATTGGTTCATCAAGTCATAGGCAGCCTCCATGTGGCGTTCGTAGTTGCGTGCGGAAGCCGATGTCTCATGGTGCATCATCAGTTTGACACCTTTGGAGTGGGCATACTCATTCAGGTATTTGATGTCAAAATCAGGATATGGAGTAAGAAAGTCGAAAACATAATCCTTGCTGTTACCGAACCAGTCTTCCCAACCGGTATTCCAGCCTTCTACCAATACCTGGTCGAAACCATGCTCCGCAGCAAAATCAATGTACTTCTTTACATTCTCCGTATTGGCGGGGTGAATACCATTCGGTTTCACTTTCGTATAATCCGTTTCATCCAGTTTTACGGAAGGGAGATCAAATGTATATGCCCACGGCTTGCCTGCCGCAATCATTTCCCACCATACGCCTACATACTTCACAGGCTTAATCCAGGATGTGTCCTCATACTTACAAGGATCATTCAGATTCAGTATCAGATTGGAAGCCAGCACTTCACGGGCATCATCACTGACTATCACCGTACGCCACGGAGTGTGACAAGGTGACTGCATATACCCTTTATCGCCCTGTGCATCCGGCGTCAGCCAGGATTCAAAGATAAGATTCTTATCATCCAGATTCAGATGCATGCACGAATAATCCACCAAAGCAGCTTCATGGAGATTCAGATAGATTCCGTCAGCTGTTTTCATCTGGAGGGAAGTCTGTACACCTGTCGGCGAAAACTGGTTTTGTGACGCATTATCTGTAATGGCTCCCTGCATCAAACCACGAATTTCCGAAAGTTTGGATTCCGTATAATCATATTCCTGAGTATCGTAATCACCAGGAATCCACCAGGCAGTATGATCGTCCGTCATGGCAAACTGGGTATGTTCGTCCTTTATCACGAAGTAAACCAGATTCTTCTGTTGCGGAAACTCATAACGGAATCCTACACCATCATCATATACACGAAAACGAAGGTTCATATAACGATCCGTAGCGGGCTGTTTCAATTCAACCAGCAATTCATTGTAGTGATTACGAATATCTTTCGTTTCTCCCCACACCGGTTGCCAGGTTTCGTCGAAGGTAGAGGTAGAAGCTTTCAGGACTTCAAAACCATCCAGCAGATTATTGGCATTCTTCAATTCCAGTCCCAAAGTGCTGGGCTTAATCACGGATTTTCCTTTATACTCCACCTGATAGGTCGGAGCACCATTCTTTGATAATTCAAAATCCAGCTTCACCTGGCCCGAAGGAGACGACACTCCTTCCGCTTTCCCCGCTAAGGCAAAAAGAAGACAAATTGCACTAAGCATTAACTTTCTCATAACTATACTTTTTATGGTTGGTATTAATAAATAAATTCAATCGTGTGTTTCACTCCGTCATCCGGCAATCTCAACATACAAAGATTCTGTTTCTTATCCGGACACCATGCGGTAACCTTGAACTCCGTTTCCATTCCTTCATTCAGTTTTTCCGCTTTCATCTTCCTTACTTTCTGTCCGTCAATAAGTGCCTCCTTCGGCATCTGCCCGGTATAAATGCAAAACATCAGGTTGCGTTCTCCCGGAAGGGCATACTTCTCTCCCGCCCTTTCCCCGACTTCGAGCACATATCCCTTTTCCGTTGTCCGGCAAGATACAGGAGTACGCATAAATTCTCCACGCTGATACCCCAGATCAGTTCCTGCATCTTCATACAGGGAGAAAGACGTTTCACCGCCCGCCGCAGCCGGAAATACCTCAAATGTAATCGGATAAACCGCTTTCTCATCCGTATAATTCATCACAGGCATCTGAGGGATGATACTTCCTTTCCGTACAAACATAGGAATGGTATTCAGCGGAGCATTTGCCGTAGTCCACTGTTCGCCGCTATATTCCGTGCGCTTGTCATTATAATCAATCCAAGTACCTTCGGGCAGATAAACATTCTTATTAGTTGCCCCCTTCTTCACTACCGGAGCCACCAGCAGTTCGCTGCCAAACATGAATTGTGCATCCGTAGAGACTGTTTCCAAATCCGCCGGATATTCCATAAACATGGGGCGCATAATCGGCAAACCCGTTTCATACGCTTCGCGAGCATAAGTATAAATATAAGGCAGTAAGCGATATTTCATTTCTATGGCAGCTTTAACGTTCTTCTCCGCTTCCTCCCCAAAGAGCCACGGTTCTACCGCCACATCTCCTTCATGGTGAATACGGCTCAGAGGATTGAACGCTCCCAACTGTACCCAACGGGTATAAAGTTCCGCCATAGCGGGATAATCTTCAATATCCCCGCAATAACCTGAAATGTCACATGCCACGAAAGGAATCACACCCAGTCCGGCAGATAAAAGTACCGGGATCTGATTAGCCATCTGTCCCCAGCCTTGCAGCACATCATCTCCATTGCCACAATCTCCGGTCCAGCCGAAGGTGTAACGCTGCAATCCTGCATAGGCGGCACGCGTCATCTGGAAGACACGAAGATCCGGATTCCGTTTCTCAAACTGTTCTTTTACCACCTTGTCCCAAGTCAGACCATACACGTTATGAATTTCATCGTGCATACCCAGGTGGTGTTTCATTACAAGACGTTCCGTTTGTTCCTCATTGCTCCAGGCAGGTTCACCCATATCCGTCCAGAAGCCGGCAATGCCGTCATCTATCGGTTTCTGCTGATAGGCTCCCCACCAGTCCGCCACTTCGGGAATGGTAAAGTCCACCACACCGCAGTTGCCACCCCACGGCCAAGGCATATCATAGCTCTTACCCGTAGTGGAGTCTTTCACCAGATAACCCAAGCGGTCCGCTTCTTCCCATTGCTTTTTATTAGCCTGAGAGATAACCGGGTCTTGCGAAACAATCACCTTGAAGCCCATCCCTTTCAGGTCGGCAAGCATCTTCTTCGGATTCTGATAGTTTTCTTTCCGCCAGTTGAAGTCCTGTAGGTATTGTGTCCAGCCTATATCCTGATAGATGATATCGCAAGGAATACCACGCTTACGGTATCCTTCGGCTATTTCATAAGAGAGCTTCTCGGTAGTCAGCAGGCCGCGACATTGTGCAAAGCCCAGCGCCCACTTCGGAGGCATGATGGGTTGTCCGGTCAATGCGACATACTGTTTCATGATTTCCTTATAATCCTTACCGAAGATAAAGTAGTAAATCATCTCCCCACCAGGAGCTTCAAAGCTGTAATAATCACGGCTTTCAGTGCCGAATTTGAATTCTGTCTTATACGTGTTATCCAGAAATATACCATAGCGATAACTGCTCATAAAGAAAGGGATACTCTTGTACAGGGGATCTTCCACAACACTGTAACAAGGTTTATCACTGTTCCACATCTTATAAGATTCACCTCGACGGTCCAGCTTGCCGGTCTTCTCACCCAAACCGAAGAAATGCTCATCCCGGCGCAAGGTCTTATACTCCACTTTACGCTCTCCATCGCTGATATGCCCCTTGTCGGCATAATCACTGAACAAGAGCTTCTGATACTTGTCGAATATCTGCAAGCTGAACGGAGCCTTGTTGACGCGGATACGCAGTTTAGGCGTAAATATCTCATAGCAGGCATTCTGTTCGTCCACCCGGACAGTGCCTACATCTTCCAATTCTTCATTAATCACCGCAAAAGAAGGATTTCCCCGCTGCAACTTACCGTCCGGCGAAAACCAGACGCGCACAACGGAGGGACTGCAAATTTGCAACTGCACAGCCGAATTATCGTCTAAATGAAACGTAACGTCTCTCCCTTCCTGCGAATAAGAAGTACAGTTTCCCGTTACATTTCCGCCATATAAGTGCGGAGACAGGCAACACAGTATTAAAAATAAATATATATATTTTCTCATGGTTCTATATCTTTTATAATTTATTCCATTACAATCATGCTCCAGTATTTCAGCGAAGGAAGCGTAAAGGTTATCGCTCCGTCTTTCTGTTCAAAAGCTAATTCCTGCGAAGCTCCGGCATGTGCATCGGGAGTAGCCACCCACACTTTGCTCACTTTTCCCGCAACATTCAGCTTCAAGGGCATTTTAGTCACCAACCGTGGTTCGGGCATTGTCCCGTTCAGGTCTCTCCAACTTAAACTGTTTGCACTAAGGAAGTTCAGCAGATGAACCACCTGTTTGCCATTCACCCTTCTGGCGAAAGAAGTAATGGCTGATTTCTGTGGCGGCCAAGTGTTCAGATTCAGATTCTTGCTTGCATCCGTACATACCAAAGTTACCTTCTCCTCCTCCCCTCCATCGCGAAGAAGATTCTGATAAGCAGTCATAAAGTCATAATAGCGCACAACAGCCGTCTTCAAGGCATCACTCATCTGCAAACGGGTATTTGGAAAATATTCACTGCACAACATGTGGTCGCCTCCCAATTCCAGGTGCGAACCGCCCAGAGCAAACATCACCGCATCCGTCAGCAAGATTCCCGGCATATTGAACTCACCGGAACCCTTTTCATAATTCATATAAGCCGCAAACACCGTCTTCAATGCCTGATTTCCGTACTGATGGTTCGCTTTCAGGATCGTATATAAATCCGTGAAATCAGCTTCATCCCCCCAAACTTCATTATACAGGAAATCCACTTTCCCCGTACCTGCAATTTGGGATGCCCCATAGCTACTTACTGCATTCATCACCAAGCGCTTATCAGGATGTTTCCCCTTCATAGCTTCAATAAACGAAACATAAGTCTTAGGCAGATTCACCTTATTCCCCTTGTAATCATAGCGGTCGCCACGGTTCCCCAATTGGTCTATCTGATAGCCGTCAAAGTCAAGATTGGTATAGACATCATCGTTGCGCTGGGCAATATATGCCTGCCATTCGGCATTACCCGGATCGAGCAAATAGATATTGCTCTTCCAACTGTCAGGCAGTGTATGCGCATCCTTATCCGTATGCCCTGTGCCTTTAAAGATGTACCACTCTTCTTTCACACCGTCACCCGTTGCATCATCGAGCGCACCGAAACAAAGATTATAAAACATCGCCTTCATTCCAAACGAGTGCTGGATGCGGATATAATCCTTTACCGACTGTGTATAGATATCCCGGTTGGCAATATCCTTATATACCGCATTGAGATGTTCACGCGTACCGCCTAACGGCCAGTGGTGCTTGTTGTGCCAATCCTGAAACTGCACACCATTGATATGGCAGCGGTTCAGAAAAGCCATTTCCTCCTGAATTTTACTTTCCGTTTTAGAAGCGTCGAAAGTGGCGACAAAGCCATAACGCGGGAAGCGTGTCCAATCGCTGGATACATCGACGGCAATAGTACCGAGAATAACTTCCGTACCGTCTTCTTTAGTGCGATAGACATCCGCCAGATATCCGGTGAAATCCGTTGCAGGGGCAGTCCACGTCCAGGAACCGCCTGCGACTGCCTGTTCGGAGATTACCTTGTTCAAAGTACGGTAACGTATCTTTGCTCCCGCAGGCAGGGCATCGGCTGTGAAGGAAACGGTTTCACCCGGTTTGTAACAAGCCTTGTCAGTATTCAGGTTCACGGTTAAATCGGAGGTAACGGGAGTGACATCAGTCACTCCTCCGGTTTCTCCTCCACCGCCGTTACCATCGCCGGTTTCATCATTGTCTTTGCTGCACGAAGCCAAAAAGAACATGGCAGCCATTGCATAAATTATATATTTCATCGTTTCACTGTTTTACTATCGAAATTGTCTCTTCCAACTGATTCAGAGTAATCTTATAAGAACCAGCCGTCGTAATCTTCCATTTCAGGTCGATACCTCCAATCATTACATCCAGGTATTGAGCTTTGAAAGCATCGCTGGCCTTATCCAGGAACAACATTGGTTCCGTCTCGCCCGAAGGCTGCTTATCGGCTACGGTCGGCATAAACCAGGCACCGTTCCAGTCCTCTTTCTTATCACAGGTCAGCTTCAACTCACCCACATTCAGTACACCTTGCCAGGTAAATACATACGGATTATCCGTGGCCTGCATCGGCGTGGCATCTCCAATGCTCCATCCCGCAGGCGCAGCATCCCCTACCATATAAATCATCTCATAAGGAACAAATTCGCTCATCATCATGCGCTCTTTCCCTGCACGGATATCGACACATATCTTATAGGCCTTACCACATTCGGCATCTTTCAGTACCCATTTATTGTCAGGATCGAACCCTTTCACAAATACCATTTCCGTATCGGTGTAAGCGGCATTGGCATTCTTTGCCTTATACATGCTCTCCCAGCTTCCTTCCGAAGTTCCGAACTTGAACTCTCCACCCTGGCCTGCATCGAACAAACGGGCATAGCGGAACAGGAACGGATCGAGCACATCCTTTTTCATCGGCACAAATCCCCAGTCGTTCATACCTCCAACGAAATAAAGCTGATCGTAAGCCGGTCTGAGGTTCTCAGTCTGAGTCAAGGTGATAACACCGGTAAACAGGTTCGCTTCAACAACATAGTTGAACTCTTCTTCAATCGTAAACGATTCGTCCGGCTGATCGGCACTGGTACGAAGCACCAGCTTTCCGTCAGTTCCTTTGTTGTACGACGGCAAGAAAGAACCCAGCGTAGTGATAAACTTAAAGGAACCCGCAGTCATTTTTCCCGTCCATGTAAATATACCATTGTCTTTCCGGGTCATTTCCGTTGCATCGTCCGCACTCCAACCGCCGGGAGTGGCATCACCTATCAGGTAAAGAGTGGAAGTCAACGGTTTGTAGGCAGTGACACTAAAAGAGGTGGTGGCCACCTGTGTCTCTTCCCGATCCGTTACTTTGGCTGTCAGGCGTGCTTCCAGAGAGATGTTTTCAGTAGTTTCCGCACCGAAATGCTCACGAAGGATATTATTTAATTCCTCCACGTTCTTCTTCCAGGTATATTCCTGCACGACGTTCTCCAAAGCCACATAAGGAGCGGCAAAATTACTGCCCGCCTTGGCAAGTTCCAGTGTATAGGAAATCTTATTTCCCGTACCATAATTCGTGCCCGTTGTCCAGGAGAGTTCCAGGGCATCATCGCCATGCGCCTGTTCGTTCAAAACGACTTCCGTGTTGCTGGTGGAAAGCGCCAGTTCATTGTGCCCCTTGTCCAGTTCCATATAGTCATTGTCCACGCATGCAGACAGTGCCATGCAACCCAGCAATGCAAATACTAAATGTGAAATATATCTTTTCATATTCTTCTTCTGATTTAAGTGATTAATAACCCGGATTCTGTGTCATCAGTATATTCGCATCCATTTCCGTCTGCGGAATGGGGAACAACAGGCGATTCTTGTTCACACTGTTCTTGCCGATGGATTGCAGGAAACGGATGGCATACTCTCCATTATTGACGCGGATCATATCGAACCAGCGATGTCCTTCGAAAGCCAGTTCCATGCGTCGTTCGTGAATAATCTTCTCACGCATCGCCTCCTGCGACAGACCCGAAACTTCCGGCAGTCCGGCACGTTTGCGAACTATATTCAGGGGAGCGGCAGCTTGGCCGGGTTGTCCCATTTCATTCAGCGCTTCCGCTTTCTTCAGCAAGACATCCGCATAGCGGTACACAACAAAGTTATTGGGGTTCGTATTGTATTCCGGCGAAATGGTCTTGGACACCAGGAATTTGCGCACGTTATATCCGGTATTGGAATAGGAACTCTTGTAAGTCTTCCCGTCGAAGTCCGGACAACCTGCATAAAGAACCGTCAGTTCTTTCCGTTTGTCACCTTCTTCATACTGGCTTACAAATTCCTCCGTAGGCTGATTCCAGCCGTAGCTGCCTGCAACAAAGTCCGAGTTGCGGGGCCCCATAAAAGTGGAAAGCCAGGAAGACTGACCGTCCGTTCCCCAGAAATCATATTCCGTACTTCCGGAATACTGCACTTCAAACAGAGATTCGGGACCGTTATTGATGGTAGCATCGAAGTTATTTTCATACTTGCAGGTGGAAAGGTCGTAACCCAGGTTCGTAATCTCATTGCACAGTTCCACCACGTCTTCATAATAACTCGTATGGTTGGGAGCCAGTGTCAGGTAAATATCCGCCAGCATGGCAAGGGCGGCATCCTTACAGGCACGTCCTTTTTCTTCTTCATTATATTCCGCTTTCGCCGGAAGCAAATCGACCGCATTCTTACAGTCCGAAATGATCTGCTCATAAGTCTGATCCAACGTAGTGCGTGCTATTGCAGTAGATTCACCCGGATTATAAGGTTCCAGACGCAAAGGAACACCGCCATACAAACGGGCTAAGATATAATAGTAATGGGCACGAAGGAAATATGCTTCACCCATACAACGGTTCTTTATGCTTTCCGATACGGCTTCGGCCTGCGGAAGACTGGTCAGCACAATGTTACACTGCCCGATACCTACCCACGGAGAACGCCACATATACAGAGCCATACCATTATCGCTCTGCGTGATAAAATTGGATGCCTGTATGGTTTCCAGACCGTCCGTACCACCGCCTGCACCTACCAGGCTGTTGCCCGCAACGATATCCAGCGACCACATACGCTGATTGTAAAGATTGGAAGACTGAAGCGCCTTGTAGCAAGCATTTGTCAGTGCCACGGCCACATCATCGGTCACGGTTGTTTCAGGATCAACGGCATATTTGGGCGACTTATCCAGGAAGTCGTTACATGATACCAGCATCAATACAGCCAGCACGTATAGTAAGTTTGTTATCTTTTTCATATCCAAATCAATTAAAAGTTAAAGTTTAATCCTACACTGAATGTACGGGAAATGGGATAACGGGACAAATCAATACCGTTGATATCCACCTCCGGATCGAAACCGGAATACCCGGTAATGGTAGCCACATTCTCACAAGAAAGGGAAAGGCGTGCATTCTCTATCTGTAACTTCTGCAACCATTGTTTCGGGAAAGTATAAGAGAGTGTGATGTTCTTTACACGCAAGTAAGATCCGTTTTCTACAAAGCGGTCGGATACACGGCAGTTCTGGTTAGGATCGCCGAACACGGCACGCGGCATGGAGTAGCTTGTCCCCTCTCCGCGCCAACGGTTCAGCACATCAGTCGTCTGGTTGTATGCGGCAGCCATACCTACATTGTCGATATTGTTGGCGTTATAAATCTTATTGCCGGCCACTCCCTGAAGGAATACGGAAAGCTCGAATCCTTTATAAGACAAGTTGTTGTTCATTGAGAAGAACCAACTGGGATTGGGATTGCCAATCACTGTGCGGTCACTGTCGTTGATGACACCGTCGTTGTTCAAATCCCTGAAACGGATATCACCCGGTTCAGCTCCCGGCTGCACGGCATG
>OKTD01000157.1_pt1 | contig 51742 bp, 30 predicted proteins | sample 1606161 | NCBI WGS metagenome assembly OKTD01 (sample SAMEA3879527, study PRJEB24766) | human gut metagenome | biome: human-associated habitat; feature: feces | place: USA | collected 1985/1987 | reverse complement strand
ATGCGGGGGGAACTCCCATCCAAACATTAAAACTTTCATTTTCGTTCCTCCTCTTATAAATTATACTTAGACAACAATTTCAGGATGCGCAGTATTTCGGCCACATTCATGGCAAAAGACACTGCACCGCGACCTCTGAACGGTGGATTACCATCGAAGAGTTCGGGGAGCGAACCGATACAATGACTCGTCATCTCATCTTCAAAACCAATCAGATAACGCTCCACGAATGATACACCGCTCATCTTGTAAATACGCAGGTACGCCTCCATATAGAAGCCCATAAGCCACGGCCAAGCTGTACCCTGGTGATAAGCATAATCTCTCTGAATCTGAGGACCGACATAGTTCGGATTATATCCTCCACTCTTCGGACTGAGAGTACGCAACCCTTTCGGAGTAAGCAACTCTTTCGTCACGATATCAAGCACCTGCTTTTTCTGTGCCCGATCCAGCGGGGAATAATCGAAGGCAACGGTAAATATCATATTGGGACGGACGCTCCAGTCCATCATAAATCCATCCACATAATCGAACAGATAACCACACTCATTACGGAATACCTCTACAAAAGACTTTCCGGTTACTTCCGCCTGCGCATCCAGTTCGTCCGCCAGATGTACATTGCCATCTTCACGAACCAGATCGGCTATGAAACGAAGTGCGTTATACCACAAAGAGTTCACTTCCACAATGTATCCCGTACGCGGGGTTACAGGACGACCATTCACCGTAGAATTCATCCAGGTGATAGCCTTCTCCGTCCCGTTGGCATACAGTAAGCCATTTTCGTGCAGGAAGAGATTATCATGTTTACGGCTACGGATATAGTCCATGATGTCCTCCAGCAAACGACCATATTTCTGGCGGCATTGCTCACGTGAGGTCTCCTTAGCATACTGCTGTAAAGCCCATACAGCCCACAACAATACATCCGGATCTTCCATCTCATATATTTTATAACTCGATGGTTCTCCACTGATAAACTCCCGGATAGCTTTTTCGGCAGTTACCATAACATCTTCAAACTCATCTTGTTCATCCACTGCCAACGTCAAGCCGGGCAAAGAAACGAACAAGTCACGGGCACGACACTTAAACCAGGGATATCCCGCTAATACATAGTGGTTCTCCCCCTGTTTATTGTGGAACTGGTGTGCCGAGTTTTGCAGACAGTGATAGAAACTGTCGCGCGGTGTACGGTCAGCAACTTCCGCCTCAAAGGTTTGTTTTAGTTTACGCGGAGAAATTTCGGAAATGCCGGCAGAGAAAACGATACTTTCTCCTTTCTTTATATCTACTTCGAAATAACCGGGAACATACAGGTCTTCATTGAAGTCATATCCTCGCTCCTGTTCTTTGGGATACTCGATGCCACGATACCAATCCGGCTGATAATGGAATTCATTCTTCTTGTTCAGTTGCATGAAAAGTTCGGGATAGCCGGGATACATACAGGTTTTCACACCATTTTCTACCAATTGGTAGTCACGGTTCGCCTGCGGATTTTCGTGCGTATATTCGCGTACACTGCGAAAGGCCAAAAAGGGGCGGAAACGAAGTGTGGTTGCCGAATGGGCATCTACCAAGGTATAGCGAATCAGAATCCTATTCTCATGATGTACAAAAATCTTTTCCTTACGGAGGATAACACCTCCTACACGGTAAGTTGTTGCCGGGATATGCTCGCAATCGAATTCACGGATATACTTATGCCCGTTAGGACTAAAGTGGTCTCCCTGATATTTATGCAACCCCAGATTAAACTCCGCACCGTGCTGAATTACCGTTTCATCTAAAGAAGATAGCAGCACATGATTTTCATCGTCAAGATTGGGGACGGGAATCACCAACAGTCCGTGATATTTGCGTGTGTTACAATCTACAATCGTTGTACAATGATAGGCTCCTGACTTATTTGTCCGAAGTATCTCCCTTGGTAAAGATTCTTCCAGATTGATCATCAGAGTCTTGTCAAATCGTAAATAACTCATAGTTGTGCATTATTTAAAGGTTAATTGTTCAGGTATCATGTTCCATACCTCGCATGCTATGCCTACGGGTATGGTACTGATGCCAAAAATACAAATTAAAGACAATACGCAAAATAAAAAGTTCATTTATTTTCGTTTTTTACTTAAATATTCGTAGCATTGTACCAAAATAACAGAAACCAGTAAGAAAGATGAAGCAAGATGTACGCCGGATAGCCCTGGCAGCAGTTATACCGTTATTCCTCATTTTTATTCTTTACTTGCTAAAGTTCCTTGAAGTCGGTATGGACTGGGATTTCAGGAGGTTAGGTGTGTATCCTATGGAACAAAGAGGAGTATTCGGTATCTTTGCGCACCCGTTAGTACACGGCAGTTTGAGGCATCTGTTAGCAAACACTTTGCCGTTATTCTTTCTGTCGTGGTGTTTGTTCTACTTTTACCGGCACATTGCTTCCTATATATTCTTTGCCATCTGGATAGGCTGCGGCGCACTCACCTTTCTTATAGGTAAACCGGGATGGCACATCGGAGCCAGCGGCATCATCTACGGCCTGGCCTTCTTCCTTTTTTTCAGCGGTATCCTGCGAAAGCATGTACCATTGATTGCCATCTCCTTATTAGTTACCTTTCTATATGGCGGGCTTATCTGGAATATGTTCCCATTCTTTGCCAAAGAAACCACCTCATGGGAAGGACACCTCAGCGGAGCGATAGCCGGCACTATCTGTGCCATAGCATTCATGGAATATGGACCTCAACGACCGGACCCGTTTGCAGATGAGGAAGAAACACCTGATGAAGAGTCCGGTAAAGAGGGGAAGGAATATGAGGAAGAAGAAAATACAGAAGCAAAGGCAGACTGCAATAGACCGGAAGAAGATCCGGCATCATAGTTTGCAAAACATAGAAACAAAGAATGGTACACTCATATCAATGAGTAAGCCGTGGAAAATAGCTATAGGCACCATCTCTTTCCCGGAATAACGGGTAATTACAGGCAATATCACATCCATTGAATTGACACCAGCGGCTGATATAGGTGCCAATCTGCCGAAGTATCGTACCAATAGCGGTGCACCCAGCAGAGCCATCATTTCCCTGAATATATTAGCTAACAGAGCAATTGTCCCCAACTCCGTAGCCAGTTGAAGTCCTATTGAAGCTTCCTTGAACTGCGTTATCAGCACAGAAGAAAGAGAATAATAAGCAAAACCACTCCCCACCGCCATACAGTCAAATATACTCCAGCGGCTAAGCAGCAGACTGGCCAGAGCCGAGAAAAGCAGAGTTCCACCAATAGTAGCCAACGGAATCAGCAAGAACTTCAGACGGAGCTGAGAAATCATGCTCTTCAGTTCCTTATTGGAACCAATACTGATGCCGATCTGGAACATCAACGCATACAATATATAGATAGACATATTACCTGTCTTCAAATCCACCGGGAGATATCCCAAAGCTCCCAAAAGGCATCCGCCCACAAAAAATCCCAATACAATCAAACTATCTTTCATACCTTTTTCTTTTTAGAAGTGAAAAACAATTTTAATACAAGCCATGAAGCCAAAATGCTGCCTACAGTAGCAGATAAAGCCAATAAGGCTGCCTGCCATCCAAAAGAGAACAGATTATCTACAATCAGTCTGTTGGACCCTATAGTGACGCCCAAAACAAACAGTAACAAAAATACTGTATAAGATATGGATACCTCCACTTTGCGCAAAAACGAGATACGACGCAAACCATAACCGATTATTATGCCTAAGATCATCAGGCCAAGTATTTTAAACATATCAACTCTAGTTTAGATCATACGCGGGGCAACAACCTGCCGGACAGAGGAGTTTATTCCTTCGCTCCCACTGGCAAGTATGCAACAACAACCGCAATTACAAAATAATTAGTAACTGAAAAATAGAATACCGGTATTATTGTATCCGGCAAAAAAGAAAAATAATGTAGGATAACTTAGATGAAACCGCTAAACCAATGTACATGCACGACACTACAGCAACAGATTTGTTCGTTCTGCAGCAATCGTTTCAGAGGATTATATGTACATAAATGTTTCATCATTGTCTTGAATTTGGGTGCAAAGGTATAGCTTTGCTGCATATTTTCCAAATATATATTCAACAAAATAAAGAAAAGGCCCAGTATAAGCCATATTTCAACAAGAGATTAAAACCGGAGAATATTTATGTTTTATGTAACGCCTCCACCAGCAACGTAATGTTCGCCATAAACAGCCTCACCGAAATAGCCAACAGAATGATACCGAAAAACTTACGGATAATATAAATACCGCCCTTACCCAGGAAGCGTTCCACACGCCCGGTCATACTAACAACAAAATACACCCATATCATATTCAGCACCAAAGCGATGATAATATTAACACTGGCATACTCCGCACGGAGGGAAAGCAAGGTGGTAAATGCACCGGCACCCGCCAGCAACGGGAAAACCAGCGGCACTAAAGTCGCTTCCTTAATAGGTCCCTGATTCTTAAATATCTCTACATCCAGAATCATTTCCAACGACATCAGGAAGATAACAAATGCACCGGCCACCGCAAACGATTCAATATCTACATGAAATAACTTTAACATCATGTCTCCTGCGTAGAAAAAGCCAATCAACAATGCAAAAGATATTAACGTAGCCTTCAGCGCGTTCACTTCTTTGCCTTTTTCCTTCAAATTGATGATGATAGGAATAGAACCAATGATATCGATAACTGCGAACAGTACAATAAAAGCACTGATCATTTGTTGTAAATTGAATGCTGCAAACATGTGTCCCTCCTTTTTTTTGCAAAGATAATCGATTTTTATGCATTCCACAAGATTTAATTGCCTGAATGAATAGCACGTTTAAGAAATAATAAAAAAAACAAAAAGAAAGGCAAAGTGTTTACGGTACATAGCGATTATGCTTACATTTGTTTTCAAACAAGAAGTTGATAAAGATATGGAAACGATGTATGACACCCTGCTCCAATTGCCACTGTTTCAAGGACTCGCTCATGAGGACTTCACTAATATATTGGGAAAAGTAAAATTACATTTCACCAAGCATAAAGCTGGAGAAACTTTAGTAAAAAAAGGAACAACATGTGGACAGTTAATATTTATCTTGAACGGGGAAATCGCTTCATCCACCTCATCCACAGATAACTCTTACACCTTCACGGAGTATTTTCAGGCACCATACCTGATTGAACCGCAATCTTTGTTCGGCATGAATACGTCTTACGTATCCACTCACATAGCTCGTACAGAAGTAAATACCGTAACTATCAGTAAGGCATTTGTGATGAACGACCTGTTCAGATATGAAATTTTCCGCCTCAACTATATGAATATCATCAGTAACCGGGCACAAACGTGCTATAACCGTTTGTGGACGAAAGTTCCGGAGAAGCTCGAAGCGCGGATCGCAGATTTTATCCTCTCCCACATCGAACGTCCTTCCGGAGAAAAGATACTGAAAATCAAGATGGAAGAACTTGCAAATGCCATCAATGATACACGATTGGGAGTATCGAAAGCATTGAATGGCATGCAAGAAGACGGCCTGCTGGAGTTACACCGGGGAGAAATAGTGATTCCGGATATAGAGAGGTTGGTTCCCTAAAACCTCTCTCAATTACCGTCCGGCTTTTCCAGTTCCGTAAACGGACTTTCATTCCACTTAAAAGTTTCGCGAGCATCCGGACAGGCAGGATCATATCCTTCATTATCCGTCCGTAAGTACTTCACCAAAGGTAATCCGGCTTGTTTCATTCCTTCAATAACGCATTTGGCTATCTGATAAGCACCATACGGATTAAAATGAGTATTATCCGCCAAAGGTTTGTCTTGCCCCGGATAGGTATTGGCAGGATAGTGTACGAAAGCATGCTTGGATTCCTCCACTCCCATAGCCTCATACAGAATACGCGTCATGGCATGCAAGTCTATCAAAGGAATATTTTCCTTTTCCGCCAGCCAGCGCACTGCATCGGGAAAATCAAGATGGGTATCTTTAATCTTTCCATTTTCATCGAAGCTGCGTCTTTGGGTAGGAGTTACCAATACGGGGTGCACTCCACGGGCACGGGCTTCATCAACAAAGATTTTCAGACTTGTCATAAAAGAATAGAAAGCACCTTTGCCGGGACCTTTCTGCTTCTGATCGTTGTGTCCGAATTCCATGAAGATATAATCTCCCGATTTCATCTGCGTCAAGGCTTTCTTCAAACGTCCGGCAGCAATGAAAGTATTGGCAGACTCTCCGGATTCGGCATAGTTGGCAAAGCAAATGCTATCGGTAAAGAAACGGGGAACCATCTGTCCCCAACTGGCCCAGGGTTCATTATCCTGATCCACTACAGTGGAGTTACCGCATAAAAAGACTGTAGGAACATTTTCTATACGCTCAATGATTAGTTCGGTCAGCTGAGGAGTATCTCCGTTAAACTCTAAAGTCAGTTTGTCATCCCAATTCAGCTTGCTGCGTTCGCGCGGCTTGATGCGCACATCTTCTTTGTCGGAGATGTGGATATCGCGTTTGTTAATGGTAAAGGAACAAGGGAGCAACTCTCCTTTCTTTGTTTTTACATTTTCGTAAAAGAGGCGGCGTGATTCTCCTCGGAGTGTTGTCTCTCCTGCACTGCGTTTACTGCCGATGATAGCTGTGACGTGATAATTCCCGTCCGGTACGGCAACTGAAAAGAAGAAAGGAGCGTGGTTCTTTCCATCCGGAGACGGAGAGAGATCATATCCGTAGCCTTTCGCATTGGCATACCGATCAGCAGATGTTATCTTGATATATCCGTCCTTCGTTTTCTTACCAGAGGTAAAATCGAACTTGTAACTTTGTGCTCCGACATTCAAAGTTATAGATAGTCCTAAAATTATTAATGCAATAAGCTGTCTCATACTTCTTTCATTTTATGTTAGTTAGTTAATTCGTCAGATTAATAAATGATAATTTAGCGGCGAGGGAATGGGTACGCGGACTACGCGGATAAGGCGGACGAACGCGGACTTTAATCTTTTAGACGCAGATGACGCGGATTTTTAAAGCTGCGCTATACATACCGGCATATCACACCGAAGGAAAAAAGAATCCGCGTCATCCGTGTCTGAAAGATTACTTGCACGCCGAAGGAGAACCTTGCTCCAGCGCTACGCTGGTAAATTATCATTTATATGCAAAGAAAAAGAAAAGGAACGACTTCACAGCCCCTCCTTCCTCCTAATTGATTCTTTTATCAATTATACTATAATCTATGAAATCTGTTACTAATTAATTCAATTTATACACTTCCGTACCAGCCAGCAAGAAACATCCTATACCATAATCCTCAAAATCAGGTATTTTATCATAAGTCACCGGCTGGCCATCCTTTGGTTCCTTTCCCGTTCCCTGTACATACCCCAGACACCCGTCCGGATGAACAGCATCCTGCACCATCGCATTCCAGGCCTTCAGCAATACCGGAAGATACTCTTTTTTATCCAACAAGCCATTACGCACGCCCCAAGCCATTCCATAAACGAACAAAGCCGTACCGCTTGTCTCTTTCCCACCGAAGTTTGTCTCATCATGCAAACTCACATTCCAGAAACCATCCTTACGCTGACATTTCTTTATTGCCTTACTCATGGCCAGGAAGTCATTGACATAATCCGCACGATGCACCTCATCCGCCGGAATTTCTTCCAGCACCCGTACCAGTGCGGCATAAGCCCAACCATTGCCCCTACTCCAATAACAATCTTCCCCATTAGGTTCTTTATAAGGCGGAACAAAATCATGATCTCTCCACCACAACCCGTCTTTAGGGTTGAACAGTCCGTTCTTGGCATATTCATTGCGGGTATAGCTATACAATTCCCACATCTTATCAGTATATTTCCGCTCTCCTGTCAGTTTACCCAGCTTAGCATAAATAGGCATCGCCATCTGTATGGCATCCACCCACCACCAATCATTCACCTGCGGAGTATTAACCACCATGTCAATATTGACCTTGATATTCTTAATCATCTCCGGGTCAGGACAGATATTATACAATTCGATATAAACCTGTCCGCAACACTGGTCGTCCGCATTGCGGGTAGTATTCCCGTTACGCATTCCCCATTTATGATAATCGGCCCACTGATAAGCGTAATCATAATACTCTTCCCGAGGAAAAACGGAATGCAACGCCATCAGTCCTTCATAGTACACTCCCCTTGTCCAGATATTGCTGGGACGAATAATACCATTATAGGACGGAGTACGATAGTCCGCGTACTTCTTCATGAAGTAATTATTCACTTTTATTAAGGTTTCGAGCGTCTCTTTCCTGTCAGGCAATCCTTGCGCACTGATGCTTCCGCAAACGAGACTCATTAGAAGGAAAACTCCTATTAGCTTCTTTTTCATGATGTGGTTATTATGTATCCATTATTCCGTTCATTAATTCATGTTGCGAAAATAGCCCATTTCACTGTCTCAATGAATGGAAACACGTACATTTGCATGGAAATTCATCTAAAAGAGTCCTATATTGCAGGGAATTGCACTATTTTCCATAGGCTCTTTTTCATGGGTAGCTTACCTTTGTATACATAATAAATCCATCAAGAAAAACATCCATGAAAAAGCAGATCTTCACCCTACTCTGTGCATGCCTGATGAGCGGAATGCTCTTTGCACAGTCCACTTGGTTCAATGACAAAGACCTCACCCTGACCGGCGTCTACTACTATCCCGAACATTGGGACGAAAGCCAGTGGGAACGCGACTTCAAGCAAATGCACGACTTAGGTTTTGAGTTCACCCACTTCGCCGAATTCGCCTGGGCACAATTGGAACCGGAAGAAGGTAAATTTGATTTTGCCTGGTTGGACAAAGCAGTCGCTCTGGCAGATAAATACAAACTAAAAGTAGTGATGTGTACCTCCACCGCCACCCCACCCGTCTGGTTAAGCCGCAAATATCCTGAAATCTTGATTAAATACGAAGACGGAACACTCCTCGACCACGGTGCACGTCAGCATGCCTCGTTCGCTTCTCCCCGCTATCGGGAGCTTTCCTACAAGATGATAGAAAAACTGGCGCAACATTATGGCAACGATCCCCGTATTGTGGGCTGGCAACTCGACAATGAGCCTGCCGTACAATTCGATTATAACCAGGCCGCGGAAGTAGCGTTCCGTGATTTCCTAAGGAATAAATATCATAATAATATCAAAGAATTGAATGATGCCTGGGGCACTGCTTTCTGGAGTGAAGTCTACTCCGCTTTCGATGAAATCACTCTTCCCAAGACCGCACAGATGTTTATGAATCATCACCAGATATTGGATTACCGGCGCTTTGCAGCCCGGCAGACCAATGATTTCCTGAACGAGCAATGTCTGCTGATTAAGAAGTATGCCCGCAACCAATGGGTAACCACCAATTATATTCCCAACTACGATGAAGGACACATCGGTGGAAGTCCCGATCTGGACTTTGTGAGCTACACCCGCTATATGGTTTACGGTGACAACGAAGGTATCGGGCGTCGCGGATACCGGGTAGGAAACCCTCTACGCATCGCTTTCGCCAACGATTTTTTCCGTCCCGTACAGGGAACTTACGGTGTGATGGAGTTACAACCGGGACAAGTAAATTGGGGAAGTATCAATCCGCAACCGCTGCCCGGTGCTGTCCGGCTATGGCTTTGGAGCGTATTTGCGGGCGGAAGTGATTTTATTTGTACATACCGTTATCGCCAACCGCTTTACGGAACAGAGCAATATCATTACGGAATTGTGAATACGGACGGAACAACCATCACTCCCGGAGGACGTGAATTCGAGCAATTCATTAAGGAAGTGAAGCAACTGCGCACGCAGGCAAAGGCACGTGATGTGAAACCTGCCGATTATCAAGCCCGTCGCACCGCCATTCTTTTCAACCATGAAAACGCATGGAGCATCAAAAGGCAAAAACAAAACCGCACCTGGAATACAATGGCACACATCGACAAGTATTACCGCACCTTGAAGAGTTTCGGTGCTCCGGTCGATATCATCAATGAAAGCAAAGACCTGTCACAGTATCCGGTAGTCATCGCTCCTGCCTATCAGATGGCGGACAAGACATTGGCAGACCGCTGGAATGAATACGTAAGAAATGGAGGTAATCTGGTATTAACCTGTCGCACGGCACAGAAAGACCGTTACGGGCGTTTACCGGAAGCTCCTTTCGGCTCGCTTATCTACGACCTGACGGGAAATGAAATGGAATTTTATGACCTGTTGCTCCCCGAAGAACCGGGAAAGTTTGTGATGGATGGCAAAGAATACACCTGGAACACTTGGGGAGAAATACTAAAACCAAGCAAGGATTGCCAGATCTGGGGAAAGTATATCGAAGAATTTTATGAAGGAAAACCGGCCATTACTACCCGTAAACTTGGCAAAGGTACTATCACGTACATAGGAATCGACAGCACGGACGGAACCTTGGAAAGAGATGTTCTTAAAAAACTCTATGCGAAACTGAACATCCCTGTAATGGATCTGCCCTATGGTGTGACAATGGAATACCGCAACGGTTTGGGGATAGTCCTTAATTATAGCGACAAACCCTATAGCTTTACCCTCCCTGAAGGAGCCAAAGCTTTGATCGGAACTACAGAGATTCCGACAGCAGGCGTACTGGTGTTTGCTTTAACTCCTAGTATGAACAATACAGGCTATTGGAACCGGAAGATATAACCCTTTCAGGTGGAAGAATAAGACCTTTCAGGTTCATCTCATAATCCTCTTATGCAAAAGATGGCATCTTTTGCTGCGAAAGGTGCCATGTTATGCTACAAAAGATGGCATCTTTTGATGTTAAAGATGCCATCTTTTGCATGAGGATACTAAGAGAAGAGCCTGAAAGGAATATACTATCGTACTACAAACTCACCTTGTACTTGTACACACTCTCCTTTGCTGTTAATCCCTTGCAGGGTTGCCACATAAGTTCCTTTCATATCCGATGTGTAGAAACTGACAGTATTCGTTGCAGCCGTAATATCCGGATTCCAATAAAGCGTGTGGCGGAAATCGGGAATACGTGAATGCAGTTGCTCTTCCGAGTCATATACCGGAGCTGTAAAATCAGGACGGTTCTGCGGGAATTCATAAGCAAACAATTGGGAATTCTCATCCAGGCGTAGTCCGGGAAGGGTTCCACGATGTGTTATCATCGAAATGATTCCATCGTACAGTTTACCGCCAAACGTATATCTGCCGCTATACTGATGAATATAATGCAATAAACGCGCATTATAGTCCAATACCGCATCATGATCTTCAATAGGAACTCCGTCTATCAGTACCAACGCTTTTAAGCTACTGAACCGCTTTACATCATCCTGCAATATTCTGATAATCGTTGCGCCATCCGCCTTGCTTACGCGTACTCCCATTACAAATTCTACAAAAGCTTCACGGACCGTATTGAAACGAACATATTCATCCAGATTATAACTGAGTGAAGGCGTGAAATCGTGCAACTGTTCCAACACAGCCTGTCCGTGAGTGGAATCTACCGGTAAGATGTGGTGTAATTGCGCTCCGATACTACGTTCTATCAATGCTTCCTCATCATATGCCAATCGAAGCTTGGGAAGTTTCGCGGGCAGCACTTCTGCAAAAGGAGATATTACTTCCAACCGGCCCGTACGTCCTTTTCCCGGCAAAGCCGTCAACACTATATCTTGGGTATTCATGATTTCCGAGGTATAGAAGGCGTAAGTGCCATCGGACTGTAGTTGCCCGTCAAAGATACGGATATCCTTTCCAACACACGATAGCCGGGCATTCACCGAATCGGCCGATGCTCCTATTAATCTTCCGGTCACAATATGTCCTTCGCACTCGGCAATAAAGCGTTCTCCGGCAGCCTTATTGTTTTTTTGCACTTCAACGGCAGGCGGAAAAGCCTGTAACGCACAATCCCTTCTCACCACAGACAAAGAAAAATCCTTCAGATCACCCGGCAGTTCCGGTAACTTCAAAGTCACCTTACTGCGATTTCCATACACGGCTTTATCGGTTGACAAACGTAACGACGAAAGTACCGGATTACCCGAAGTCAAAGAAACCGAATCTTTTAATAATTCCACATCATCTCCGTCCGTGGCCTGACTGGCGTTCAGAACAGCAATATATTTCTTCGGGAAGCGGTCTGCTGACTGATTTCTCATGTAACGGGTATAAGCCGTAAGCTGATAGGCACCCGAATGCATAGTTTGCGGGAATTTGATACGCCCCCATCCGGTTCCATTCTTCAAGGCAATCTTGCCTTGTGCATACACCTGGCGCATATCGCTGATCTCCACATAAGCCACTTTACTGAACGGAGCTTCTGCCGAATCCATCACACAGACTTTTATCCACAAATCTTCTCCTGCCAGATAATTATCCTTATCCGTATATATTCGCATACATTCAGTGACCTGCGCCTGCAAGCCCAGCACCGAAATCAAACCAATAATGATCGATATAATTCTTTTCATAATACTCCGATATTAATATCCCCTGTCCGGTAACGGCCAGAAAGAAGGTTTATTGAGAGTCGCCCCCAAACTACGCACATCAGTACATTCCTTTTTAGCCCACTGATACCCCGTCATTTCAGAAAAGGCAATGCGATATCCCGCTATATATAAATCATAATTACTTTTGTTTTCCGTTTCTCCATCCGGTAAAAGACTACACTCATACGGATTATCATATTGTATGTCATTGGTAGAAATATAAAGACGGTACTCGCTTACATTCATATTGACTCCCACATAACCAATGGCTTGTTTATCCGAATTGCTGCAAGTGATATTAGTAGGCAGTTCCGAGGGTTGGGGAGTAAACAAACCGCCCATCTCTTCGCTCAATTTCACCTTGTTCTCATAATACTCGAACTCTCCTTTTGACAAGGCTCTCTGCTTCATCAACGTACTGTAATAATACGAAGCACGGAGATTGTCGGAGGCAAAAGAATACATTTTTTTATTCTTCAATAGATTTTCGGCATTCGATTCCGTAGAGCCAACAAGCGTTTTAGTGGACTCCGCATGAATCCATCCTTGCGCATAAGGTGCTTTTTCATAAATATTCACTTCATCTGTCACAGGATCATATATCCATTTAGAATAAAATGCCGCCCTTACTTCCCAGTCTTCCTCATAAGTCCAGATATAATATGCCGGTCCTGTGGCCCCTGCATTGCGCGTAGAGAGGCGAATGTGTATATCCCCGTAATCTTCCGGCTGCTCAAAAGTGACCTCTTCGATTGCAGCCGTTTCTATCGGATACTGTAGTTCAGAATTATACGTATCCCCTTCATATACAATTTCCAGTCCGTAACGCACTTGCTTATTCAGCGTTCCTATCCGTACCTGATACCGCCCGTCACCAATGGAAGTTCCCGCTATGCGCGAACCGTCTTCTCCCACAACACTGACATCGGCTGTAATCTTATTATATCCCGAAGGCAAGTCATCTTCATTTAAGGAAAAAGTACGGCTCAATGAAAACACGACAGTACTGTCTGATATGATATTACCCTCAACCACCAGCAAGCCTACACCGCCGTCCGGAATCTTAGCATCGAACTCATCTATACAGTTGCTCAAAGTAAAACCGAGCAAACTTATCAGGATTATTATATTCGTTCTTTTCTTCATATCCCTTTAGAATTTTATGTTATAAGTAATAAAAGGAATAGGAGCGCCGAAAATGGACATCCTATATCCCTGCACACTACCATTCTCAGATACATAATAAATGGAATAAACATTCTTCCTTCCGGTCAGGTTATAGACACCGAAGGAAATAGAACTATGCGTCAGCAGAGTCAGATGATGGCTCGGCTCTATATTGAAAGCAAGATCAAGACGGAAGTAATCGGGAACCCGGTAACTGTTACGGTCCGTGTAGTACACCTGCATGGATTGCAATCCCTGGTCGTAATATTGTCCGGCAGGAATGGTAGTAGGGCGACCCGTACTATAATCCATATTGAAAGACACACTGTAACGACGGGTAAACTTATAGTTTCCCACCAACTTGAAGTCATGCGGTTTGTCATACTCCGTCGGATACCAGTCTCCACCATTGACCGGGCGGGCTATGCGCGGGTCATTCTGGCGCAGGAAAGTACGCGAATACGTATAACTGGCCCATCCGTTCAACTTGCCGGACGGCTTCTTTACCTGGAATTCAACGCCATAGGCATATCCTTCCGTATTAATCACGTCCGTTTCCAGATGATGATTCATGATCAGCTTGGCCGAACTGCGATAATCCAGATAATCGTTCAGTTTCTTATAGTACCCTTCCACCGACAACTCCAGTACCTGGCCGGGTGTATTATAATATGCCCCTGCTGCCAGCTGCCAGCCATTCTGGGGTTTAATATTCGTATCACTCAGCTTCCAGGTATCCGTAGGCGACATAATGGTAGTATTCGATACTTTATGAATATACTGCCGCATGGTGTTGAAGCCTGCCTTTACGGAGAAGTCATCATTGAAAGCATAGCGGGCAGACAATCTGAACTCCGGCCCCTGATAGGTCTTAACCACTTTTCCGCCACCCACTGATACAGAGTCAACAACGGTGGTGGAAGAAGGAAGCATACCATCCTGATAAGTATAGTACGTGCGCGGGCCCAAAAGGTTGAACATGGAATAGCGTATACCCGCATTTACGGATAGTTTAGGGGTTATCTCCCATTGGTCTCCAATGTAAATGGCACTTTCCAGCGCTTTATCCTTTTGAAGCTGATCCCATTTCACCAGCGAACTTTCATGCAGTGGTTCATAAGTTCCTGAGTTGATATTATAGAACTGGCTCATGAGCCCAAAGTTCAAGGTATGGTTATTATCCAGCTTGTAACTAAAATCAACCTTTCCAAACCATTGGTTAATAGCGAATGACAAGCGGGCAGCTGCCGCCTCTTCTACCGATTCATCATTCCGGTAATCATAATGATCATAACCGAAAGAGAAATTTGCCGTCAGCTTCTCAGAGAATATGCTTCTCCAGTTTGCAGAGAAGTTCATATTGTTGTAAGCGTACTTCTGGTTATCGTTAAAAGCGAAACGGTCATGGCTGTAATAGCCGTATATATTTAGTTTATTACGCTCATTCAATGTATGCGAGAATACGCCTCCCAAATCGTAAAATCCGGCTTTACCATCACGGTAGCCACTCTTTTCGGGCAGCATCTTCATGATCCAGTCTGAGTATGTGGTACGTCCGCTCAAAAGAAGTGAAGTCTTCTCTTTAATGATCGGTATTTCAAGATTCAGTTTACTGGTGACAAGTCCGATGCCCGCCGAACCCGTAAACTTCTCCTTACTCGCCTCTTTACTTGTTATATTCAGCACGGATGCAATACGCCCTCCATACTGACTGGGAATACTGCTTTTATAAAGTTCCGCATCCTTTATCATGTCCGAATTAAAGGCGGTGAAAAAACCGAATAAGTGGTTCGGATTATAAATAGTTCCATTATTCAGCAACAACAGATTCTGGTCGGCAGCACTTCCGCGCACGTTATAGCCACTGGATGCCTCCCCCACAGTTTTGATACCCGGAAGAGTTTGAAGCATCTTCAGTAAATCCACCTCCCCCATAGCTGTAGGAATGTTCTTCAGTAAACTGGGCTGGAACTTCTCCATTCCCAACTGAGTGCTCCTTACATTCTGCACACGTCCGGAAACGATGAGAACCTCATCCAGCAAATGGTTTTCTTCTTCCAGTTCTATGTGGGTAGCTCCCTCTCCATACACCATGAACTGCCGGCGTGTTTCCTTTATATTCAGTCCATTGATTTCAATGGTATTATATCCGACGGGAAGCTTAATGGTAAAATTCCCCTGACGGTCGGTAGCTGTGGCAACCCACGGTTCCCGGTGGACGATGTTAATTCCTTCCAGATTCTGTCCGGACTTGAAATCCGTTACTTTTCCGGTCAGCACCACCATCTCTTCCGAAGAAGGCTTATATCTGTTCCCTATCTCATAAACCTTATTCTCCGAAGAAGATTTTACGACAGGAATAAAAGAAGAGGCTTGTTCTTCTTCCTTCATCTGTTCTCCTTTCAAGATCGGGGTAAGCGTGGTAGATAAAAAAGCTTCGGGCAGAACGAAGATCCGGTTGCCATAGACAGTAACTTTATAACGTGTTGCAGTCAATGCTTGTCGCAGACTCTCGGCAGTAGGTTTTAAGGTCTCAGCCTTTTTCACTTTAAACGGCTCTGCAATCGTCGTATAGATGCGGCACGAAGTGTTTTTCTCAACGGCATCTATCAGTTCAAAAATAGAAATACTATCTCCTGCCTGCTGCTGTGCAAATGCCACGAAAGGGGATATAATAAACAGAATGGCTGCTATATACCTTATTTTATATATTGTCATAACTATTTCTTATTAATTAGAGAATCTGCATGTCTTGTTAGCTCAGTCAACGACTCTGCACGAAAGAGCGTATTAAAACTCAATTGCTCTTCCTTTGCATACTTCTTCAATTGTTTCTTATAAGCCGGAAAGAGCTTCAGAAAACTGGAACGGGAAGTCACGGTATGATCCACCCCATCTTTAGACAAAACAAAACGTGCAGGCTTTTCGAACTGTCTATAGCTGATCCGTCCTTTCTCAACAGGCGTCCCCATTTTGCACTGAACATACTGAGTCAATCGCATTTGCGGACTATCATATAGGATTGCAGCAAAAGTATCGTTATGCGGCACAAACTTTTTATCTCCAATAATGAAATAGTCTACTTTCCTCATGTCAACCTGGAGGAGTATTCGTTTTTCGGGAGTAATTACGATCAATTGCTTCTTAAAAGTATCATATCGAAGTTGCAGGTCGGTATACACTAACCCGCCATAGCAAACCGCTCCTTTCTTAAACTCATCCGTATCCCAATAAGGATGGTTTATATAGAGATATGGACTATAGCCCACTTCCACTTTACTGGTATAAAGCGCTGCATAATCTCCTGCCGCTTTCCTGAATTCATCAGAAAGAGACTGCTGTGTATACACCGGAGACAAGATACAGAATGTGCATAACAGGATAAGTAAATATACCTTTCGAATGTCCATAAAATATTAAGATTTAAAAAAAGGATGCCTTAAAAAGACAATTATTTGCCTAAAGGAAGCAATTAATAATAGAGAAGTGTGCATAAAGGTTAAAACATTTAGATTTATTAAGTATTGCAGTCTATAGACCTATATATTCACCTGCCTATCACTAACATTACTAATATGAAAGCCTGGAATAATTAAAATGCCATTGGGACTATTCATTTTGATTTTAGCCATGAGTATTGACACAATTTTCGAGTCAGAAAGACGGAATTTTCCATGCTTTGACACAATCCTACATTCCCTTTTCTACCCCATACATGTATATTTGCAACACTTTTTCACAGCAAGGAGACCTGAGAATCTCCTGAGAGAATAGAAAACTAACTTTTGTTTAACTTAATAATTAAAGTATGAAAAACAGCAAGAATTTAAGCTTGTTTGGTCGCACGGGTAAACTCCAGCGGCTGTTCCTCATCGCTTTGTTTTCAGTATTGGCTATAGGGGCTTATGCGCAAAGCAAAACAGTTTCGGGCACTGTGGTTGACCAAACCGGAGAACCGATCATCGGTGCTAATGTTGTAGTGAAAGGTACTACTAACGGAATTATCACTGATCTGGACGGCAGGTTTACTCTTTCCAACGTACCGGATAAAGGTACTATCTCAATTTCTTTCATAGGCTATCAAGATCAGGAGATTTCCGTTGCCGGGAAAACGAATTTACAAGTGACATTACAGGAAGATAATGCCATGCTGGATGAAGTTGTAGTAGTAGGTTACGGCGTTCAGAAGAAGAGTGACGTAACCGGTGCTATGGCTCGCGTAGGCGAAAAAGAACTAAAAGCGATGCCTGTCAAGAATGCGCTGGAAGGAATGCAGGGAAAAACTGCCGGTGTGGACATCACATCCAGCCAACGCCCGGGTGAAGTCGGTGGTATCAATATCCGCGGTGTACGTTCTATCGATGCGGAGCAAGGTCCTTTGTATGTTGTTGACGGTATGATTATCCAAACCGGCGGCATCGAAAACATCAATCCTTCGGATATTGAAGCTATCGACATTCTGAAAGATGCTTCTGCAACTGCCATTTATGGTTCCCGTGGTGCAAATGGCGTAATCCTCGTGACTACCAAGAAAGGTAAACAAGGAAAAGTGACGCTGAACTATTCCGGTACAGTCACTTTTGAGACATTGCATGATGTAACCGAAATGATGAGTGCGGCAGAATGGTTGGACTATGCACGTACTGCCAAGTATAACATGGGTTCTTATGCTTCTGCAACTCCCGATTATGCAGCTGATAAAGCTATTTTCGGCAGCGTCGCCGCTTCATGGGCAAATATTGAGCAAGCATGGTCAAACGGAACTTATGATGCTTCAAAAGTCGGTTCCTATGACTGGGCAGCCAACGGAAAGCAAACCGGTATCACCCACGAGCATACTTTAAGTGCATCAGGCGGTTCAGAAAAATTCCAGGGATATGCCTCATTCGGTTATTTAAACCAGAAAGGTACACAACCGGGACAGGCTTACGAACGCTATACCCTGAAGACCTCATTTGACATTAATCCGATAGATTTCTTCAAAATGGGAACTTCAATCAATGCTTCTTATTCGGATCAGGATTACGGTTACAATTTCTCCAAATCAGTAACCGGTTCGGGCGACCTTTACAATGCTTTAAGAAGTATGCTCCCCTGGACTGTGCCTTATGATTCAAACGGTGACTACATTCGTAATCCTAATGGTGATGTAAATATCATCAATCCGATTCGGGAATTGGACTACAACACCAACCAACGCCGTACTTTCCGTGCCAACGCCAGTATGTATGCCCAGGTTGATTTCGGGAAAATATGGGAACCGCTGGAAGGTCTTTCGTACAGACTCCAGTTCGGTCCTGAATTCCAATACTATACGTTAGGAATTGCAAATGCCGCCGGAGGTATCAATGGTGATGGTAACAACGGCGCACAGTACAAAAACGAACAGAAGCGTTCATGGACATTGGACAACCTGATTTATTATAATAAGAGATTTGCCGAACACCATAATTTAGGTCTGACATTAATGCAGTCAGCTTCAGCATATCACTACGAAATGGGCGATATGAGAGCCACTAACGTTGCTTCTGCCGATGAGTTATGGTACAATTTAGGTACTGCCGGCACTCTGAGTTCCTTTGGTACAGGACTGACTGAAACTCAAATGGCATCTTATATGGTCCGCGTGAACTATGGTTTCAAAGATAAATATCTGTTGACAGCTTCCATGCGTTGGGATGGTGCCTCACAGTTGGCTCCGGGACACAAATGGGCCAGTTTCCCCTCTGCAGCTTTGGCATGGCGTATTGATCAGGAAGACTTCATGAAAGACATTAACTGGCTCAGTCAATTAAAACTCCGTTTCGGTGTCGGTGTAACCGGAAATGCTGCAATTGATGCTTATGCTACCAAAGGTGCCATCACCGGTTTGTATTACAACTGGGGACAGACAGACTCCTCTCTGGGTTATGTTCCTTCAGATCCTTCTGCAAAAGATCCCGCCAAGATGGCCAACTCCGAACTGGGATGGGAAAGAACAACGCAGTACAACCTGGGTATTGACTACGGCTTCTTTAATAACAGACTAAGCGGTAGTATTGATGCTTACAAGACTAAAACCAATGATTTGTTGCTGGCCATGTCCATACCTTCACTGACAGGTTATACTTCTACTTATGCCAACGTCGGTAAGACTTCCGGTTGGGGTATCGACTTACAGGTAAATGCCGTTCCCGTTGAGACTAAAGATTTTACCTGGAACAGTACCGTAACCTGGTCAATGGATAGAAACAAGATTGATGAACTGTCCAACGGCAGAACTGAAGACGTAAACAACAACTGGTTCGTCGGAGAAGAAATCGGTGTATATTATGATTATGTGTATGATGGTATCTGGAAAACTTCGGAAGCGGAAGAAGCAGCCGTATATGGCCGCAAACCCGGTCAGATCAAAGTGAAAGACCTTAATAATGATGATAAGATTGATGCAACCAACGACCGTCAGATTGTAGGTCACGTACGTCCTCGCTGGACAGCAGGCTGGACTAACACATTCAATTACAAGAACTTCGAGCTGTCTGTCTTCATTCTTTCACGTTGGGGATTTGATGTACCCCAAGGTTCACTCACCTTGGATGGACGCTACATGCAACGTAAAATTGATTACTGGGTAGCAGGCACCAACGAAAACGCAGAATATTATTCTCCGGGATCAAACGGTGAAGCCGCCGATACCTACAGTTCTTCTATGGGCTATCAGGATGGATCTTACATCAAAGTCCGTAATATTTCATTAGGCTATAACTTCACAACGAAACAGCTGAAGAACACAGGACTCAGCAATTTGAAGGTATATGTACAGGCCATGAATCCATTCTCCATTTACAAGGCTTGCGACTGGCTGGATACAGATTTAATGAACTATGACAACAATAAGAAGACATTCGGTTCGCCTACCACAATCAAGAGTTTTGTAATTGGTGTTAACATCGGATTCTAACAAACCATTAAAAAAGAAAGAACATTATGAAATTAAACAAAATATTATTTGCAGCCGCATTAGCCAGTGTGATAGGCGGTTCAATGACTTCATGCAGCGAATCTTTTTTGGATGAAGATTTAAAGACCCAATACAGCACAGACCGTTTCAAGACGCAGGAAGGTCTGGACGAATTGGTGACAGGTGCTTATCAGAAACTGAAATTCAAATTCAACTACATCTGGGCTATCGAATGCCATAACATGGGTGTAGACGAATTTACAGATGCCAACAACACCATGCCGGCATGGAATCACTATAGCCAGGACTTAAATTCTTCTGAGAACGGAGCCAACCAGCCGATGTGGGATAATTATTATGGATTAGTAGAACCGGCAAATATCATTATCAGCAATATGCCGCAATACTATAATCAGAGTAGTGCAACGTACAATACCCGTTTGGGAGAAGGTTATTTCTTAAGAGCCTATGCATATTTTGAATTGGTAAAGCAATTCGGAGGAGTCCCCTTGAAACTGACTCCTTCAACCAGTGCAGAGACTTACTTTACACGCAACAGTGAAGAAGAAATCTACGCTCAAATTATAGCAGACCTGGAAGAGGCGTATAGATTATTGCCTCAAAAAGGGGAAGCGACAGGGCGCATCACGAAATATGCCGCCGCACATTTCCTGGCAAAAGCCCATTTATTCCGTGCTTCAGAATTGTATAGCGGCTGGAACAGCAGTTATGTATCAACTGACCTTGATGCTGTCATCAAATACGGACAGGAAGTAGTTGCAGCACATCCCCTGTGCACTAACTATGTAGAACTGTGGGATTATAATGAGCCCAATGGAGCGAATGAAAAAGTAAGTGAAGTTATTTTAGCCGCTCAATTCTCCAATGACGAAGCCACATGGGGACGCTACGGTAATCAAATGCATCTTTACTATCCTTCCGTATATCAAGATATGGCGGGAACCAAACGTGATATCTCAGGAGGACGTGAATTCTCGTATGTCAGTGCAACCGAATATACCATGCAGGTGTTTGACCGCGTAAACGACTCTCGCTTCTGGAAATCATTCATCACCTGTTACGGAGCGAACGATACAAACGGTGCACCCACCTGGACTAAAGAAGACATTGCCAGCGGATATGCTCCCGCAGGAGCGAAAGAAGGCGATAAACGTTTTGTTGCTGGTGAGCTTGGTCTCAAATATATCGTGAATAATCCGGGAGATACCCGTTATGAATCGTATGTGAATGATCCGACTCAGAATGTGCTGAAAAACGGTGTTATTTGTAATACCCATACTTATGTTCGCTATTTCAAAAGCCAAGCTCATAGCTGGAATGTATCCTCTTATACAGGTAACTATTATGGTATCATTCCTCACAAACGTTCTGTAGCTTTGTCCAAATTCCGCGATGGATATCGTAACTCGATCGCTTCGCAGTTCGGTACACGCGACGCCATTATCGCCCGTTCGGCCGATGACGTTCTGATGATTGCAGAAGCCTATATCCGTAAGGGTGAGTCTAATTATAGCAATGCAATCGAATGGATCAACAAACTTCGTGAACGTGCAGGCTATGCGGCCGGCGAAGATCGTAGCAAAAATGTAGATGGCGGTCAGTCATACAAGAACAATTCTTATTGCTCCGGCAAAGGTGGAGGTTATTCCGCTGACGGTGCAATCTATTCTGATGCCAATACTTACTATGAATCCAATAATATGGAAGGACAGGAAACAACGGCTTCCACCAAGAATGCAATGATACTAAGCAGTGTAGAAGATGTTTATAACTCTTCTGCAGATGCACCTATCTATACAGAATTAGGTTGTAGCAGTAATGCAGACAAGATGATGTGTTTCTTATTGAATGAACGTACTCGTGAACTTTGCGGTGAGTTGCTCCGCTGGGAAGACCTGGCACGTACCAAAACATTAGACACACGCTGGCACAAATTTAATGATGGTGTATCCAGAGGTATCGGTGAGTTTAATTCATCTAAACACTATTATCGCCCCATTCCACAATCATTCCTGGATGGTATTACCAATGCATCCGGCAGTGCTCTGAGCAAAGAGGAAAAGGACGCCCTGCAGAATCCCGGTTATTAATTGATTCTACAGAACAGACAAACGAGTTTTGGGAGTAAATACCCAGAACTCGTTTTGTTTTATTATGCATAGTGAGGAATAATATATTTTACCGTACTTTTGTATTCTAATCAAAAAGAGATAAAACTATGAAACACCTATTTTCCATATTTTTGCTGACCTTTCTATGGACAAGTTTACATGCGGCAGCTTCCGAATCACGGGATAAATATAATTTCAATTCAGGTTGGTTACTATCCGTAGGAGATAAATCCGGAGCAGAAAAAATAAATTATGCGGATGCGGATTGGAAAGAAGTGACATTACCTTATGCTTTCAATGAAAACGAAGCTTTCCGACTGAGCATTGAACAACTGACAGATACCATCGTATGGTATCGGAAACATTTTCGCCTCCCCGCAAACAATCACCAGAAAAAAGTCTTTATCGAATTTGAAGGTGTACGTCAGGGTGCTGATTTCTATATCAATGGCAAATACATCGGCTTCCACGAGAACGGAGTTATGGCCGTCGGTTTCGACCTGACACCTCATATAAAATATGGACAGGAAAATGTAATCGCCATCCGCATTGACAATAACTGGGATTACAAAGAACGGAATACGGATACCAAGTATCAGTGGAACAACCGGAACTTCAATGCCAATTATGGTGGGATACCTAAAAATGTATGGTTGCACGTCACGGATAAACTCTATCAAACCCTCCCCTTATATAGCAATCTGAAAACAACAGGCGTATATGTATATGCTGACGATATCCATGTGAAGTCGCGCAAGGCAACCATTCATGCGGAATCTCAAATAAAGAATGAACACCGGAAGAATAAGCTTGTCTCCTACCAAGTGGAAGTGATAGACCGGGACAAAAATACAGTGAAGGCTTTTTCCTGTGAACCGGTATTGGTGAAACCCGGAGAAACCGCTACACTGAAAGCGGCGGCAGAAGTGGAAAACCTGCACTTCTGGAGTTGGGGTTACGGATATCTTTATACAATAAAGACCAGTCTGTGGGTAGATAATAAGAAAGTAGATGAAGTATCCACCCGCACAGGATTTCGCAAGACACGCTTCGGTGATGGTAAAATCTGGCTGAACGACCGTGTACTGCAAATGAAAGGTTTCGCACAACGAACCAGCAACGAATGGCCGGGAGTAGGTATGAGCATACCGGCCTGGTTAAGCGATTACAGCAATGGATTAATGACAGCATGTAATGCCAATCTGGTTCGCTGGATGCACGTCACCCCCTGGAAACAGGACGTTGAATCGTGCGACCGTGTAGGACTGATTCAAGCTATGCCGGCAGGTGACGCTGAAAAGGACTGTGTCGGCAGGCAATGGGAGCAACGGAAAGAACTGATGCGCGATGCTATCATATACAATCGTAACAATCCGAGCATCCTTTTCTATGAATCGGGAAATGAATCCATCAGCCGTGAGCATATGTTGGAAATGAAAGCCATACGTGACGAATATGATCCGCACGGTGGACGAGCCATCGGATCGCGCGAGATGCTGGATATACGGGAAGCTGAATATGGCGGTGAAATGCTTTACATCAACAAAAGTGCCCGCCACCCCATGTGGGCTATGGAATACAGCCGTGACGAAGGACTGCGCAAGTATTGGGATGAATACAGCTATCCTTACCATAAAGAAGGTGCCGGACCACTGTACCGTGGAAAGGATGCAAGCGACTACAACCATAATCAGGATATACTGGCTGTTGAAAATATACGCCGCTGGTTCGACTATTGGCAGGAACGTCCGGGGACAGGTACACGTATCAGTTCAGGTGGAGTGAAAATTATCTTCTCGGATACAAATACCCACTTCCGGGGTGAAGAAAACTATCGTCGCAGCGGAGTGACAGATGCCATGCGTATTCCAAAGGATGCATTTTATACCCATCAGGTGATGTGGGACGGTTGGGTAGATATAGAGCAGCCGCGCATTCACATCATCGGACACTGGAACTACAAAGAAGATGTAATAAAACCGGTATATGTGGTTTCCGGTGCTGACAAAGTAGAACTTTTCCTGAACGGAAAATCTTTGGGAGAAGGTGAACGGGAATATCATTTCCTGTATACTTTCAAAGATGTACAGTTCGAAACAGGAAAGCTGGAAGCCATAGGCTATGATGAAACAGGCAAAGAATGTTGCCGTACGGAACTACAAACGGCAGGAAAGCCGGAAGAAATCAGACTGACTTGTGTTCAGAGCCCTGACGGATGGAAAGCGGACGGTGCAGACATGGTGTTACTTCAGGTAGAAGTTATGGATAAGCATGGAAGACGTTGCCCGTTAGCCAATGATCTGATACATTTTGAAGTGGAAGGCCCTGCCGAATGGTGTGGAGGCATCGCACAAGGAAAAGACAACTATATTCTTTCAAAAGATTTGCCCGTAGAATGTGGCATCAACCGTGCCCTGCTCCGCTCTCTGACTACCGCAGGAAAAGTCCGCATAACAGCGAAAGCAGATGGCTTGAAACCAGCTGAAATCAGTCTTTCATCCTTACCGGTAGAAATGAAAGACGGGCTAAGCAAATATATCCCCGGAAATGAACTGGAAGGCTGGTTAACCCGCGGAGAAACTCCACTCACACCTTCTTACAAAGATACCAAGGTAGATATTGCCGTTTTATCCGCCGTGGCAGGTGCCAATAATGAAGATGCCGTCCATAGCTTTGATGATAATGAACTGAGCGAATGGAAAAATGACGGTAAAGTAAACACTGCCTGGATTACTTATCATCTGGAGCGTGCTGCACGGGTAGATGAAGTGTGTCTGAAACTGACCGGGTGGCGTATGCGCAGCTACCCGCTGGAAATTTATGCAGGTGACGAACTGATCTGGAATGGAGAAACTGCAAAAAGTCTGGGATATGTCCATCTGAAAGTGAAGCCCGTATTAACCGACGAGATTACCGTCCGTCTGAAGGGAGCCAGCAAAGAAGGAGATGCTTTCGGACAAATTGTAGAAGTAGCTGCTCCTGTCGCCAATGAACTGGATCTATTCAAAGCCAAGAATGGGGATAAAGCTAACCACGAGCTACGTATCGTTGAGATTGAGTTTAAGGAAAATCTATGGCAATAAATTCTAAGATGAGCCGATAATTGTACGATATTCCATAAATATTGCATATTAGTCCATGGAAAGATCCCGTATGAAGTCGTAATTTTGCAACTAATGAAAACTACAAGTATTATGAAAAAACTTTCTTTAAAATTCTTGACAAGTATTGCAGCAATTACAGTGATCTCCATCGGAGTATCCGGTGCCCTGACTGCACCAAGATACAAAATAGCGGCTAATGCTCCGGCTTATGACTATTCGAAGCTGCAAAAGGAAAAGCTGGGAAGAGGTGTGGTAGCTATCCGCGAAAACCAGTCAGAAGTAGCTGTTTCCTGGCGATATCTCTCTTCCGATCCAGTAAACACTTCTTTCAACCTCTATCGTGACGGAAAGAAAGTAGCTGAAGTACCTGCCACAACAGGAACCTTTTATCGGGATACATATAAAAGTAAGAAAGCAGCTACTTATACCATAAAACCAGTTGTAAATGGTGCAGAAACCGGACACATCGAAGGTAGCTACACCTTGCCTGCCAACGCACCGACAGGCTATATCAATATTCCTCTTGAGCCTCCGACAGATGGCATAACTCCTGCGGGACAAAAATATACGTATATTCCCAATGATGCTTCCATCGGAGATGTAGATGGTAACGGAGAATATGAGATCATTCTCAAATGGGACCCTTCAAATGCTCATGACAATGCCCACGACGGGTATACAGGCAATGTATTCTTTGATTGCTACCGTCTAACCGGTGAAAGACTCTGGCGCATTAATATGGGACGCAATATCCGTGCAGGTGCACACTACACCCAGTTCATGGTTTATGACTTCGATGGGGACGAACGTGCCGAAATCATCATGAAAACTTCCGACGGCACTATTGATGGCCAGGGAAAGATCATCGGAGATGCCTCTGCCGATTATCGTGAACCAGGAGACCCTACACAACCCACCGGCGGCGACTTCGCTAAAGAAGATCCCCGCGGTAAACCACGTCAGGGAGATCCTTTGCGCAATCAGGGACGTATCCTGACAGGCAATGAATACCTCACCGTCTTCAATGGACTTACAGGAGCAGCCATGAAGACAATCGACTATATTCCCGAACGCGGACAACTGGAAGATTGGGGAGATAACCGTGCCAATCGTAGTGACCGTTTCCTGGCAGCCGTGGCTTATCTGGATGGCGTTCATCCCAGTGCAGTCATGTGCCGCGGATATTATACACGTGCAGTACTTGCCGCTTTCGATTGGAACGGAAAAGAACTAAAGCAACGTTGGGTATTCGATAGTAACACTCCCGGAAATGAAGCTTATGCAGGTCAAGGCAATCACAATCTTCGTGTAGGCGATGTAGATGGAGACGGATGTGATGAAATCATCTACGGTTCCTGCGCTATTGATAATAATGGTAAAGGGCTTTATTCCACCGGAATGGGACACGGGGATGCCATACATCTGACGAAATTCTCCCCTACAATGAAAGGACTCCAGGTATGGGATTGCCACGAAAATAAAAGAGACGGCTCAAGTTTCCGTGATGCGGCAACGGGCAAGGTTTTGTTCCAGATAAAAAGTGGTACAGATGTAGGACGTTGTATGGCAGCTGATATCGACCCGACGAATCCGGGTGTGGAAATGTGGTCGTGGGAATCGAAAGGACTACGCAATATAAAAGGAGAAGTAATCAATCCGGATATAGAAAGCTTTTCTACCAACATGGCTGTATGGTGGGATGGAGATCTGCTTCGTGAATTGCTGGATAAGAATGTAGTTTCCAAATACGACTGGAAAGCCGGCGTTTGCAAGCCACTGGTTACTTTCACCGGAGCCGCATCAAACAGCGGCACCAAAGCAACTCCCTGTCTGCAAGGCGACATTATCGGTGACTGGCGTGAGGAAGTTCTCCTCCGCACGGAAGACAACACCGCTCTCCGTCTTTATGTCTCTCCGATAGTCACTGATTACCGTTTCCATACTTTCCTGGAAGATCCGGTGTATCGTATCAGCATTGCCACACAGAACGTAGCTTACAACCAGCCTACCCAACCCGGTTTCTATTTCGGTCCGGACCTGAAAGGGTGGTTCAGAGGATATAATTTTAAGTAATAACCCAAAAGATAAAGAACTATAAGTTATGAATATTAAGACTCTTTGCCTAACAGGTGCCTTGTTGTTAACCGGTATCAATATCTGCGCCCAGAAAAAGAAAGAAGTAATAAATGACTCCAACACTCCGTTGCATCTATTACAACCGGCCTACAAAGTCCCTTATAAAGAACTTACGACTACAGAAATAAAGACAGACATCGACCGCATACTCCGCTATCTGGAAAAGAACACTCCTACCCGCGTTGTTAGTGAAAAGACCGGAAAGGTAATCACAGATTACAAGAACCTACCGGCTGATGCACAGCTGGAAAGGGGCGCTTTCCGCCTTGCCAGTTATGAATGGGGAGTTACGTACTCTGCCATGATGGCCGCCGCCAAAGCTACGGGAGACGCCAACTACATGAAATACGTCACTGACCGATTTAATTTCCTTGCAGAAGTAGCGCCGCATTTCCGGGAATTACAAGAGAAAAGTGGCCAGGTTGATCCGCAAATGAAGCAAATTCTGACTCCCCATGCCCTCGATGATGCCGGAGCCGTATGTGCAGCCATGATCAAAGCCCAATTACAAGATCAATCTCTTAATCTCTATCCTTTGATAGACAATTACCTCGACTTTATCTTGAACAAGGAATACCGCCTTGCCGACGGAACTTTCGCCCGTATCCGTCCCCAATACAATACATTGTGGCTGGACGATATGTTTATGGGGATTCCGCCTGTTGCCTGGTATTCTAAATTGGCCAAAGATAATAAGCCCAATTACCTTGCAGAAGCTACCAGGCAGATATTCCAGTTTGCAGAACGGATGTGGGTACCGGAAAAGAAACTATTCCGCCACGGTTGGGTAGAAGGTATGCAAGATCACCCGGCTTTCCATTGGGGACGTGCCAATGGCTGGGCTTTGCTCACCATGACCGAAGTACTGGACGTAATGCCGGAAAATTATCCTCAGCGTGCAAAACTCATGGAGCTGTTTTGCGAACATGTTCGTGGTTTAGCTGCCTGCCAAAGTGGAGAAGGGCTCTGGCATCAGTTATTGGATCGGAATGACTCTTATCTGGAAACTTCAGCAACAGCCATCTATGTATATTGCATCGCCCATGCCATCAACCAAGGATGGCTGGATGCAATGGCCTACGGCCCGGTTGCTCAATTGGGTTGGCAAGCCGTCTCCACACAGATCAATGCAGAAGGACAGGTGGAAGGAACTTGTGTAGGCACCGGCATGGCATTCGATCCGGCTTTCTATTATTATCGTCCGGTCAATGTGTATGCCGCGCACGGCTATGGTCCTGTGATCTGGGCAGGTGCCGAAATGATCAATTTGCTAAATAAACAACATCCGAAGATGAATGACAGCGCCATTCAGTTCTACCGCACCGAACAGAAAACACAAGAACCGATTTTCAGTGTGACCGATTCCAATTAGCTCACTATAAACCAAAGTTACCATGAAAAGAGAAGCATTCAAAATGTTCCTGAAATCCGGCTACGAAAAGGAATATGAAAGAAGACATGCGGCCATCTGGCCGGAATTGAAAAAGATGTTGTCCGACGGTGGAGTGTATGATTACTCCATCTACTGGGACAAAGAAACCAACATCCTCTTTGCCTGCCAGAAAACGAAAGGCGAAGAATCCTCGCAAGATATGGGTGCCAACCCTATTGTACAAAAATGGTGGGATTATATGGCAGATATCATGAAGGTGAATCCCGACAATTCTCCGGTAACCATCCCCCTGCCTGAAGTGTTCCACATGGATTAAAAAACAAAAGTGCATTGATAGTCTGTTACAATGCACTTTTTCCGTATTTTTGTTTCGCACTAAAATCTATGAAGTATGAAAAAGCATATCCTGCTTACGTGTATATCTTTGCTAGTTAGCCTCCTTAGTATTTCTGCATCCATCGAAGTGCGCTCTACGCACATGACAACCACAGACGGACTGGCCAACAATTCCATCTGTTACATATTCCAGGATAGCAAAGGATTTATCTGGATGGGAACCCTGAATGGTCTCAGCCGCTACGATGGCAATTCATTTGTCACTTTCCTCCCGGAAAGCGAATCCGGTAACAACCGGATCTCCCTGTCGACCAATCACGCCAGAACCATCAGCGAGGATAAGAATGGTTTCCTGTGGATAGAAACTTCCGGAGAATTCTTCAATTGCTACGATCTAAGAAAAGATTGTTTCGTAGATTTCACCGGCTGTGGCGAATACAGACAAAACTACGACCGCAAGGCAGAAGCCGCCAATGGTGACGTATGGCTATGGAACAGCCGGAACGGCTGCCGACGGGTGACTTATCAAAACGAAGCATTTTCTTCCGTCAGTTTTAGAAAATCTTTAGGTAATCTTCCCTCAGACAGTGTCGCTTATGTATACCCGGATGAGCAGGGGAATATCTGGATAGGTACCGATTGTGGCGTAGTGCAGGTAACCGGTGATAAGACTATCCTGGTTGAAAAGCGCAATACTTTTGCCGCACAATCTTTCGGAAAAGATATTTTTTTCCTGTCAACAAACGGTATCATCTCTAAAAAAGAAGAAAACAAGCCAAGCGTAACAGTTGCCCATTTACAAAAAGAGAAAAGTGCCCTGACCATATACGGCACGCTTTGTCTGCAAGATGACTGGGTTATATTCACTTCGAACGGAGGATACCTGTTCAATACAAAAACAAACCGAATCCACCGTCAGGCAGAATTGGACATTAAAAACGGAAATGTCCTGACGGACAATCTCGGTAACTTCTGGATCTATAACAATACCGGTAAGGTGTGGTATGTCAACTCGAAGACCCGCGCCCTCAAGACTCTTCAACTCTCCACTCCCGACAAATTAAACTACGTGGATATGGAACGCTATCACGTAGTACACGATTCCCGAGGCATCATCTGGATATCCACCTATGGCAACGGACTGTTTGCCTACGATACCCTTACAGAAGAACTCCAACATTTCGACTTTCAGATTGACGGCTTCAGCCATATCAGTTCCAATTATCTGCAATATCTCATGGAAGATAGTTCAGGTGCTATCTGGGTTAGTTCCGAATATGCCGGAATAGCGCGCCTGACGATTTTAAATGAAGGAATAAAGCGCATTTTTCCGGAGGCTGTCTCTTTGTCAGACCGTTCAAATACCGTACGTATGATTACCCGGTTAAAAAATGATGATATTTGCATTGGTACCCGGGGCGGAGGAGTCATTGTCTATGATCCGCAAATGAAAACACAGAAAAAGAAACTTCATTTCAACTCCAATATTTATGCGATAGCCGAAGATAATGAAGGAACCGTATGGATGGGAAGTCGTGGCGAGGGTCTTCGCATTGGTGATAAATGGTATACCAACCAATCCGGGAATGCTTCATCCATCAGCAATAATAATATCTTTATCTTATACTGCGACCAGAAAGGGAGAATGTGGATAGGAACTTTCGGAGGCGGACTGGATTTAGCCGTCAAAGGTAAAAACGGATATACCTTCCGGCATTTTCTGAACAAAAGTTTCGGACAGCGACGAACACGCGCCATCATGGAAGATAAAAACGGATGGATGTGGATAGGAAACAGTGACGGAGTATCTGTGTTTCATCCGGACTCTCTGATAGCCAATTCCACGAATTACCTGACCTACAATTACAATAATGGGAAACTACTCAGCAATGAGATAAAATGTATCTATCAGGACACTAAAGGCCGGATATGGATCGGTACATCAGGCGGCGGCTTAAGCATGTGTACTCCGGATAGTGGCTATAAGAATTTGGAATTCAAACATTATGATACCAACAATGGATTGGTAAACAACATGGTTCAGGCCATTGCAGAAGACAGGCAAGGAAAACTGTGGATCGCAACCGAATATGGTATTTCACGCTTCACTCCTGAAACGCAGGCTTTCGAAAACTTCTTCTCCTCGGCTTATACACTGGGAGATGTATATAGTGACAATAGTTCATGCGTCAGTAAAGATGGCAGTTTACTATTTGGTACCAACTACGGATTGCTGGTAATCAACCCCGGACAAACAGGAATTAATTTTGCTCTCAATCCGGTGGTTACTTTCACTAATCTGCAAGTCAACGGAATATCCATGCGCCCGGGAGATACTGATTCACCGTTAAACAGCGCCATGATGTACACAGATGAGATAGAATTGAAGTATTTTCAAAGATCATTCGTAATAGATTTCACGACATTCGATTATTCGAAAATAAACAGTTATACCTATACTTATCGTTTAGAGAATTATGATAAAGAATGGAGCAAGCCCTCTCCGCTCAGCTTTGCATCTTACAAAAACCTACCACCGGGTAAGTACAGTCTGCATGTAAAGGTCTGCAATGCTACCGGCATCTCAGGCGATCAGGAGGCCGTTCTGAAAATTACAATAGCTCCTCCCTTTTGGCAAACATCCTGGGCATTCCTCATTTATACCCTATTGTTTATTGTTGCGCTTTACATCACCTACAAGTTAGTGCGTGATTTCAATCTTTTGCGTAATAAAGTGCAGGTAGAAAAGCAACTGACGGAATATAAGCTTGTATTCTTTACGAATATCTCACATGAATTCCGTACTCCCCTGACCTTAATACAAGGAGCGTTAGAAAAAATACAAAGTATAGACAAAGTTCCCAAGGAAATGACCAATTCACTGAAAGTCATGAATAAAAGTACACAACGTATGTTGCGCCTGATTAATCAGTTATTGGAATTCAGAAAAATGCAAAACAACAAACTGGCCCTTTCTTTGGAAGAAACAGATGTCATGGGCTTCCTTCATGAGATATTTTTAAGTTTTAAGGACACAGCGGCCTCTAAAAACATGGATTTCCGTTTCCAACCTTCGGTAGCTTCCTATAAAATGTTTATCGACAAAGGAAATCTGGACAAGGTGGTTTATAATTTATTGTCCAATGCTTTCAAATATACTCCAAGCAATGGTAAAGTCACACTTTCAGCCATAGTGGACGAGCATAAGAAATGTCTGGAAATTTCCGTAGCAGACACAGGAATAGGCATTGCCAAAGAGAAACGGGGAGAACTGTTCAAACGTTTCATGCAAAGCAACTTCTCAAGTAACAGCACCGGAATAGGATTGCACCTGACACACGAACTTGTAAATGTTCATAAAGGCAGCATTACTTACGATGAGAATCAGGGGGGAGGATCTGTTTTCACGGTTTCACTCCCCACCGACACCAGTGTATATGAAGAGGAAGACTTCCTGATTCCTCACGATGCCTTTCTGGAAGAAAAGGCATACCGGCAGGAAAGCTATGAAGAGGAAAACATTCCGGACGTAGATATTGCAGAGGAAAAAACTCCTTCAAATCAGTACAAACTGTTGATCATCGAGGATGACAACGATGTACGTGAGTTCCTGAAAGAAGAGTTCAAGCCTTATTTTGAGGTGGTAACTGAAGCGGACGGACTTTCAGGCTTGGAACGCGCACGTACTTACGATGCTGATCTCATCATCTGCGACGTATTGATGCCGGGGCTTACGGGATTCGAAGTCACCCGCAAACTTAAAAATGATTTCGATACCAGTCATATACCTATTATATTATTAACGGCTATGAGCTCAGCGGAAAATCACCTGAAAGGCGTAGAAAGCGGAGCGGATGCATATATCACCAAACCATTCAGTCCCAAGCTATTACTGGCAAGAGCATTCCAACTGATAAAGCAACGTGAAAAGTTACGGAAGAAATTCTCGGATGATCCGGGAATGATAACTCCTGCTATCTGTACGTCAGAGAAAGACAAACAATTTGCCGATAAGCTTCAGGCTATTCTGGAAGAACAGATTAGTAACAGTGAATTCGCCGTAGATGACCTTGCTTCAGTAATGGGACTGGGGCGTTCAACCTTTTATCGCAAGGTACGTGGAATAACCGGTTATTCCCCCAATGAATACATGCGTATCATCCGCATGAAGAAAGCTGCCGAACTTTTACTTGAAAATCGTTATACAGTGGCAGAGGTATCTTACAAGATAGGTATCGAAGACCCATTCTATTTCAGCAAATGCTTCAAGAAACAGTTCGGAGTATCTCCATCCGTATATTTACGCGGTAAGAATGATCCGGAAGAAAAGGAAAATGATGATAAAGAAGAAGAGACTTTTGAGCAAGAATGAATATAGAAATCCCGGGATTTAAAACTTCCCGGGATTTATTGATAAGAGTAAAACTATCATTTTGAATTATTTTTCATTTGTACTCTTTTCCATTCACTTTTACATTCTCAAAATGAACGTCATCGGCTCCAATTATTCTATTAATCCCTGATTCCCCAACACCGTCAAATACACAATCCTTTATATAAATGCCCTGTATTTTCGCTTTGTCTTCAAAACCATCAAGATGCAACACATACTGACTTTTCTTGCTTGTAATATTCTCCAAATAAATATTATGGAAATAAGGGAGATAAGGACCTTCAACTACGTGCCAATATTTCATTTCTATACCTAAAATAGACTCTTTACATTCACCAACAAAAACATTTCTAACAAATAAGTTCTCCACTTCACCACCTCGCATCGCATTCGATTTGATACGAATAATCCGATCCAATTCCGGACTATCCATCCGACAATTCTCCACCCACACATTACGGCATCCTCCAGTCACTTCACTACCTATAGCTACTCCCGCATGTCCATCTTTCATGCGACAATTACGCACTATTATATTTTCACTTGGAATATTCCAAAAGCGCCCATCTTCATCGCGTCCTGATTTGATAGCAATACAATCATCACCTGTATCAAAATCACAGTTTTCAATCAATACATTTCTACACGATTCCGGATCACAACCATCATTATTATAGCCATGACTTTGCATCTTCACTTTCCTTATTGTTATATTCTCTGATAACAAAGGATGAATCAGCCAAAATGGAGCACGATTGATCGTAAATCCTTCCAACAGAATATTTTTACATTTATAGAGATTGATAAACTGAGGGCGTATGCCACTCTTTCCTGCAAATATACGTTTGTCAAAAGGAATAGAATCATCTTTCATTTCATAAAGCAGTGTCTTTTCGTTTGTATGCTTACCATCTTTCTGTACTATACCCCGAATTCTTTCATCGCAGAACCAATTTGATTTATCAGCCTGCCCATCCATTACACCATTGCCGGTAATTGCAATATTCATTTCTCCATAGGCATATATTAGTGGAGAAATGTTGTAACAATCAATTCCTTCAAGACGTGTCAACACTGTATCAAACAGATTGTAATCCGTAGTAAACTGAAGTACGGCACTGTCTGTCAAATGTAAATTCACATTTGATTTTAACCGGATAGGAGCTGTCAGATATATCCCTTTAGGGATAATGACTCTTCCCCCTCCTTGAGCAGAACATTCGATAATAGCCTGATTAATCGCTTTCGTATATAACGAATCTTTTCCATCATAATAATCTGTAATCACATAATTTTTGTCTGGAAATGTAGGAGGTACTATCTGTTTATAAACCTCAGCCATTTTATCCCATGGATCTACCCTTTTATGGCAACAGGAAAAGAAGGATGCGGTAAATAATAACAGAGATACCAACGTTTTGATTTTCTTTAATTGCATAGCATTACTTTTAGAATTCGGTACAAATGTAAGCGGCTACTTCAAGATACTCTTATATTATTTGTGCGATTGATTATACAAATTGACCACTAACTAATTTCTTGATTGATTTATATTCTATTAGATTTTTAAAAGTATAACTTTGTGCCATATTCACCTTTGATTTATTCAGTATGAGAGCAAAAATAAAACTACTGGTAATGTTACTTTTCTATATATGGAATACAATGTTAGTGTCCGCTCAAGGTTTAATCAGTGTTAAGCACTATTCAATTGAGGATGGTTTATCGCAAAGTAAGATTCAGAGTATTCTACAAGATAAAGAAGGGTATATCTGGCTGGCTACCTGGAATGGATTAGAAAAATTCGATGGTTATACTTTCAAAAACTATAAATCTTATCCCACAGATAAAGTAAGACTACAACATAACCGGTTGCAGGATGCTAAGATGGGGCAGAATAATACCATTTGGTGTGAAACTTATGACTATAAAATTTACCTGTTTGATATCACAACAGAAAATTATATCGATATTTTTGCGTATCATCCGGACATAAAGCAATGTAAATCGATAAACAAAATAATTCTCTTAGAAAATGGAATACTTTGGGTTATAGGGAATGATGGTAGTCTTTGGCGCATTGACGAGAACAAATACAAAGAGAAAGAAGGACTAATATATATCCCTCCATTTTCAATTCCAGAACATGGAAATCAAATACATTCAATCGTTCTTGATCAATATAACAACGAATGGATATTAACCAACAGCGGATATTGGACTTATGGAGAAAATAAGTTGTTTGGCAAAAGGGTATTTAAAAATGCTCTCAGAACAGACAAACTTTTTTTTCTAATAGAAGACGCAGGAAAACTGGCTGTTTATAACTCCGATCATTACATACAAGACATAGAAATTCCCCATTCTATCCAAGCTTTTTATGAAATATCTCTTTTGCAAGACAAGAAATTAGCACTAACTACCGATCGTGGTGTTCTTATTTTCGATTACCTGACAGAGTCCTTCCAGTACATAACTATTGATAAAAAAGCAAAACCGGTAAAACCTGAACAAGTATTTCAAGCCCGTAATGGGTACTTATGGATGTTCGATGGCAAAGAAAGAATAATGCAGTGTAATATAGCTGACAGTAATATTCATTTTATTGATTACCCCACCACTCAACATACAAATAACAGTTTTATTCACGAAGACGAAAACGGAACCATCTGGATATTGCCTCCTTTGGGCGAACTCTCTTTTTATAACTCCCAAACTCAACGTTTTGAGCAAGCTTACTCATACGACAAAGGCAATAAAGTCTACTACCAAGCTGCCGGAATAAATTATATGCTTTCCCATCACACTCTTTGGGCACAATGTGGATCTGGATTTGATAAAATATCCTTTTCTAATGGTAGTTCCCAATACATATCTAATACAAATGGTATAGAAGTACGAGGTTTATTCATCGATAGTCATAGACACTTATGGGTAGCCTCCAAAAATCAGAAAGTAGAAATTTATGATGAGAAACAAAATTATTCCGGTAATCTAAGCGCATCCGGAAATATAATCAAAAACAAACAACTTTCTTTAGGTGCCGATATTTATTGTTTTTTTGAGGACAGGCAACACAGAATATGGATGGGAAGTAGAAGAAATGGCCTATATGTTGCTAGTCGAGGAGAGAATGGATATAAATTGACGCAATTCACACATCAGCCAAATGATTCAACCAGCATCAACTCCAATGCCATTTACTCCATCTGTGAAGACTTACAAGGGCGAATCTGGATTGGGACATACGGCGGTGGCATCAATCTGGTTGAAGGTACTTTTCCAAATCTACGTTTCATTCACAAAGGAAATAGATTGAAACTCTACCCGGAAACTCAATGTTCAAAAGTAAGGACAATGAGATGTACCTCTGATGGTATTATGATGGCAGGAACAATAGATGGTTTATTAACATTCTCTACAAACTTCAAGAAATTAGAAGAGATAAAGTTTTATCATAATAAATGCGAAAAGTCACGTGCAGAGAGCTTAAGCAATAATGATGTATTTTATACACTTGAAACTAAATCGAAAGAAATATATGTCATTACATATAGTGGTGGACTTAGTAAGATGACCTCTGAGAACTTATTATCAGAACAAATTCAGTTCTCCCATTATAATAAGAAAAACGGATTGCCTTCGGATATGGCCTATTCTATCACAGAAGACAAAAAAGGATATTTATGGATTAGTTTTGAAAACTCTATTTGCAAATTTGATCCAGTGAAGCACCAATTTGAGAACTATGACCGATTCAACCTTCACACATATTTACCTATTACCGAAGTACCTTCTGTGTTAGACAATGACGATAAAATGTATATCGGAACCTATGAAGGCACTCTACAGTTAGATTTAAAAAAACTCCAAAAAAGCTCCTTTATTCCACCAATTGCCTTCACGAAAGCTGATATTCGTAAAAATGATGAACTTTCCATTTCATCATCTATTTTAGACAATACATTAAAGTTAAAAGCTGATGAACGTAATATATCTATCTCCTTTGCTGCCTTGGATTTTACCAATAAAGAAAAATTAGAATACGCCTATCGACTGAAAGGGGTTAGCGAAAAATGGACCTATATCAACCAAAACCATACAGCCAGTTTTGTCAACTTACCGGCCGGAAACTTTATCTTAGAAGTCAAATCAACCAATGGAGATGGAGTCTGGGTAGAGAATATAACCGCACTCGCCATACACGTAGAACCCACTTTCTGGGAAACTAAATGGGCATGGATGGTTTACACTTTTCTTATACTGACAACCATATTTATAGTGTCGGGAATTCTGGTATACACTCTAAATTTAAGAAGAAAAGTAGATTTTGAGCAACAACTTACTAATCTTAAATTACGCTTCTTCACCGATATCTCACATGAACTTCGTACACCGCTCACTCTGATAGCTAATCCTATCGAAGAGGTAATCAATAATGAACCTTTGAGCCAAGAAGGACATGAGAATATGGTAACTGCTAAACGGAATACTGACCGGATGTTAAAACTTATCAATCAAATACTTGACTTCAGGAAAATACAAAATAACAAAATGAAGTTATATATCGAACAAGTAGATGTTTTACCACTGTTTAAGCAAACATTCGAGAATTTCTCCAGCATAGCACATCAAAAAGATATTCATTTTGAACTAAACTGTCCACAAGAATATCAAACCATTTATACAGATATTGATAAACTTGAAAAGATACTATTTAATCTGCTATCCAATGCATTCAAATATACACCGAACGGAAAAAGTATTCTCATAACAGTTACTTTCGATAAGAATGCCTTGAACTTTAGTATAAAAGATGAGGGGAAAGGATTCGATTTATATCAAATCGATACTCTTTTCAAACGATTTGAGACACTAGGCCAAAAAGATAATAATTTATCAAGTGGCATCGGACTTTCATTAGTGAAAGAATTGGTGCACCTACTACATGGATCTATAAAAGTAGATAGTACTTTAGGTAAAGGAAGTGTTTTCGAAGTATCCCTTCCTACAAACTATGATGCTTTTAAGTCTGATGAAAATATTGAATTTATCATGAATGATAGCCAGCAGACCACTACTTCTTATAAAATTCCAGAAAACACAAGTCCGACAGAAAGTGCAGATAAAAATATTGATATTCTGATAGTTGAAGATAATGAAGAATTAAGGCATTTCCTAGTGAATATGTTGCAAAAGGATTATCGGATACTAGAAGCCGCAGATGGTAAATCCGGACTTGACTTAACAGTTTCAGCGATGCCAGATCTCATTATCAGTGACATTATGATGCCTGTAATGGATGGAATCGAATTATTGGAAGCTGTGAAGAAAAACCATGATATCAGTCACATCCCTTTTATTCTTTTATCTGCTAAAGCATCATTAGATGACCGGATTCAAGGATTAGAATACGGTGCTGACGATTACATAACTAAACCTTTCAGCTCAAGTTATCTGAAAGCAAGAATCAGTTCGCTTTTGAAACAGCGGGATGCACTTAGGCGTCATTTTACAAGAAAATCCGGAGATATTTCTCCTTCAATACCTCAAATAACTCATTTTGATGAAACTTTTATCAACCAGATAGTACAAGCCGTAGAAGAAGGTTTGCAAAATCCTGATTTTAAGATTGAAGACCTTGCGGATAGTATGAATCTAAGTCGGACAGTGTTCTATCGGAAAATCAGGTCATTATTGGGGGTATCTCCCATCGACTTTGTTAGAGATATGAGAATAAAAAGAGCCGTTCAACTATTAGATTCTGAAGCATACACAATATCAGAAGTGGCTTATATGAGCGGATTCTCATCACCTCAATATTTTAATAGAGTATTTAAAAACATAATGAATTGTACCCCCACAGAATATAAGACAAGCAAATAACACGAAAAAACAGGATAAAAAGTACACTTGGTCAAATAGTACACGTTAGAAAACAAGGAGTGCAAAGCCTTTTTCATACTTTCCAGTAGATTTGCATCAAATATTTAGCAAGATAGTATGCTAAATTTAGTTTTACAATAATAAGTTTTATGTATAACTAAGGTTAGATTATACAAAAAAATAGGCCGCTTGTGATAAGTAGCCTATTGTTTTTATATTGTCATACACATTAGTATCTAAAAACAAAGTATCTAATTATTTTAATCAATTAATATTTAATACATTAAGAACCATGAAGAAAAAGAAAAAATTACTCGTTGCAGGAATAGCATTGTCAGTGCTATTCAGTACAAATTTACAGGCGCAAACTGTAAATTACACGCCTTTTGAAACAAAGGAATCACAGAAGATTGTAAATGAGCTCTACAATCGTATGACCCTTGAAGAGAAAGTAGCTCAATTGCATGGGATAGTTCCCGGATCATTGGTAGATAAAAATGGAAAACTATCTGATGAAAAATGCCGTAAGAATATACCTAATGGCATAGGGCACGTTTGCCAATTCGCATGTGCACAGGAATTAGATCCTGACAAACTGCGAGATTTTGTAGCCGACCTTCAAGAATGGTTACGCCAAAACACACCTTCGGGTATTCCAGCGATTTGCCATGAAGAAGCTATCAGTGGATTTGCCGCAAAAGGAGCTACCGTATATCCTCAACAGTTAGGATTGGCTTGCACATGGAATCCCGATTTAATGATTGAAAAATCAAGGCAAACAGCCGAAGCTATGCGTAAAGTAGGTAGTACAATGGCATTGTCACCAATGGTAGATGTTGTACGTACTTCTACGTTCAACCGCATCGAAGAAAGTTATGGAGAAGATAGTTATTTATCCGGTGCTATGGGAGTAGCTTTCGTTCAGGGTTTGCAAGGCAATGATTTAGCCAAAGGAGTTGCTGCCTGTAGTAAACACTTTCTTGGTTATGGTGGAGGTAGTGAGTCTCCGGAGAAAGAATTAACCGAAGAGATCCTTTTCCCTCATGAAGCTATCATTCGCTGTGCAGGCAGCAAATGCACAATGACGGGATATCATTCCTATAAAGGTAAACTGGTGGTAGCAAGTGCACCTTTGATTCAAGACTATCTCCGCGGGCGAACAGGTTTTGACGGTATAGTGGTTAGTGACTACGGTGCTATCGGCCGTTTATACAAAGGAGATGATATGTTGGCTAAGTGTGCAGCAGAAGCTATGAATGCAGGTAATGATCTTGAGTTCAGCAATGGTAAATGTTATCCTCATTTACCGGAAGCAATGGCATCGGGAATAGTGAGTGAAGCACGATTTGAAGAGGCGGTTAAACGTGCTTTAACCCTAAAAGTAAGATTAGGAATGTTAACTCCTAATGCTAAGTTATTTGAAAAAGGTCACTTAAACTTAGACACTCCGGATTATCGTCAAACAGCCTACGAACTGGCATGCCAGTCTGTAGTATTGCTAAAGAACAACGGTGTATTACCGCTTAAACCGACAGCCAAGATAGCATTAGTTGGTCCTAATGCAAACTCTTTTTGGAGCTTGATTGGTGATTATGCTTATCCTTCCATGCTTGCTTTCTGGAGAAGAAAAAAACCGGATGGACAAAATCCTTACTTGATCCCATTGTATGATGGCTTAAAAAACAGAAAACCAGCCTCTATGATAGTAGGCTACGAACGTGGCTGCGAATGGAGTCTACCGGGAGAAGCCACTATTAAATCATCAGGCGATGTAGATCCTCGTACCAGTCAATTAACCGCAATGATGGTAGAATCAGCCGATCATACAGACTGGAATGCAGCAATCAAATTGGTTAAAGAGAGTGATATTATAGTAGCAGCCGTAGGAGAAAATCCAGCTCTTTGTGGAGAAGCTCGCGTAAGAAAAGGCATCGATTTACCCGGTGACCAGGAGAAATTCGTAAAAGAGTTAATAGCAACAGGAAAGCCTGTCGTATTGGTGATAATGGGAGGACGCCCACAAGTTATCGATGAAATAGAAAAAGGCTGTGCTGCTATCATGCATGCATGGTATCCCGGCGAAGAGGGTGGTAACGCTGTAGCCGATATATTATTAGGCAATGTCAACCCCTCGGGAAAATTATGTGTCAGTTACCCCAAAACAGAATCAGAAGAGAATATATGTTATAACAACCAACCGGAGTTACTTAGTAAAGTTGCCTACCCCTTTGGATATGGTCTGTCGTATACAACATATACTTATAGCAATTTGAAAATACAGAAATCAACAGTCTGCACCACAGATAAAAGTATCAAGTTCTCTTTTGATATAACCAATAGTGGAAAGATGGAGGGTACCGAAATCATTCAACTATACCTATCACCAGTTGATGGACAACCTCTAAAGCCAATTCAGCTAAAAGGCTTTAAACGAATCTCACTGAAACCCGGAGAAACCCAGAAAGTAAAAGCTGAATTAATGTTAGACCAATTGGCATATTATTTTGAAAAGCAATGGCACATAATGCCTGGAAAATATGAAATAAAGATAGGAGCTTCTTCCATTGACATTCGCTTAAACAGCTTTTTTTCTGTAACGGGCAATGCCAAGACCATGAAACAGCGTGAATTCCTTTTCTCTGAAATTCATTAAATCATAAAATACTATTTACCCTGTATTATTCAAAACACCTTTACTGATGAGTATGAATAATACAGGGTAAAAAAACTATTCTGAAATTTTCCGATACCTATTGACGATTATTATAATAGTCCTTTTCTTTATTGTTGCGGTAATCCATAACCATTCGTTACTTTTCCTTTAGATTGACTAATCGTTTCGTACGGAATAGCCCAATAATAACAAGGAACACTTTCTTTGGATGTGATTCCCGGAAGAATATTACTCAAATAAATATCAATATTCTCTGCAAGAGTACTACCCCAGGCGGTCTTCACATACCCTTCCTGTTCCAATTGAGCAGCAATTGTACCATTAGGATCAATATATTCAAATAAGCCCTTAATTGCTGTGTTATGGGTCGTTCCATTAACAGTTAATCCCAATTTTGCAAAATCCAGCACACCGCGCCATCCCGGAAATTGTACAGGATCTGTTTTATCCGTACAATCATAAGTCAAAGTAGCACCCTCAACCTGTTTTGTCCATATATAGGCTGGTAATACATTACCATTTCCAAATTCATAATAGCCTTTAGTCTTCAAATCAATGGCAAGAGCCTCCATCTCATTACGTACCTTCAACGCTTCTTCAGAGAATTTGGCACTTCTAACCATATCGTAGCGAGTATGTCCTTCACCAAAAAGTTCTAATTTCCTTTCCATAAGAACTGCATCTTTCAACGCATCTCCGGATAAACCTGCAATATTATGGTCGGTATTACCAAAAGCCCTTTCCCGAATCTGATTGACTAAATTTATGGCTTCAGCATCTGCACCCAGTTCGGCTTTCACTTCTGCCAACATAAGAATTGCATCCGCAACACGCATAATCGGTGCACTAAAGCCCGCACTTCCTTGTCCACCTACAAAGTAAGGATTCTGACGACCAATATCCCATTTATTCAAGCAAATACCTCCATCTGTCTTGGCACCAGCCTTAAAAGTAAAAACTATTTCATTTCCTTTGCCATCCAATCCGGTGACCACTGCACTGACGTCTCTACGCTTGTCGGCATTGTCATAACCGCCATAATAAAAAGTAGGTACCATTCGTACTGCTGCAAAGACCTTATTGGGAGCTGTATTGTTACCTCCATTACAGCCACGGCCAATATCATAGCTATAAAATCGACCGCCCACTCTATTTTGTACACTGCCCAATTCAAAAATAGTTTCAGGACTCTGCTCTAAATCCATACAAAATTGGAAATGGCGTTGGAAAGGATTGTCGGCATAAGTACGTTCATCCGTAGTAACTAATTTAGTTGTTCCGGCATTCGTTGAAATAGCCATCTCCAAGTATTGTTGAGCTATCATATAATAGTTTTTGTAATCTGCACGACGAGCGTAAGCACACTTACGTTTTGCATCAGTTCTAAGGACTTCAAACTGTACCTCTCCATAGAGTTCAGGCATATCCGTACGGATAGTTTGATAGCCACCGGCATAAAGAGCCATCTTACCAATGAGTGCATTTGCAAATGTTCTGGAGATACGTTGACCATTAATACCTCCTTCTCCGACTTTATACATATAAGGTTCGACTGCTTTTACAGCTTCTATCAGTTTGTCGTAGATTGCAAAACGAGAAGTAATTTCGTAATCATCCACATAACTATTCTCATAGCCATACGGAACATCGCCAAAGTGCTTGATCAAATCAAAATAGCACATAGCACGAAATGTTTCAGCTTCACCTTTGAGATGTGTCCAATCGGTAGTTCTACCGGCAGCAATATCCTCTTTATATTGAGCTTTTTCAGAGATCAGATTTACCGCTTTCGTTGTATAAGCAATAATACTGTATAAATAATTAAAAGGCTCTTTCATATAGTCACAAGGAATCTGTTCCGGAACCAATTTAGCATTGATATTGTTGGACGAGTTATATTCAGGAAAATATTCAATATCAGAGCCAAAATGATCATTCCAATTATATGAACCAAAACATGACTCACGATAAAGGGCATATCCTCTTGATAAAATCTTCAACGTTTCCGCAGGACTGGAAGAAACAAATTCATCATCTGTATTGGATGGAGAAGAGGTTTCTAAAAAATCACTACATTGTGTAAATGCCAAACAACAGATAGCGGCAAATGCCATTTTTATTAACTTATTCATAAATTCTTCTTTTAAATAAAACGATTAGAAACTTATATTTACACCCAATACGAATGAACGGGCACGCGGATATGTCCCCCAATCCAACCCCCATTTAGGATAATCACTTGTTGAAGTGTTGGTATTAACTTCTGCGTCAAGACCCGAATACCCCGTAATGGTAAAGACATTATAAATACTTCCGTAAACACGCAGGTTGCTGATACCAGCTTTCTTGATAAATTGTTTAGGCAATGTATAACCCAATGTCAATGTATTCAGGCGCAAATAAGAACCGTCTTCAATACCTAACGTAGAAACATAACCATTCTCGCTATAAGCCAATGGCAATTTAGCATTGACATTAGCAGCATCCAACTGTTCAGGAGTTGTTAAAGCTACCAGCTGGCCGCCAACTACATCATAAATTTTATAGCAATCCTTCACCAAAGAAAGTTTGTTTTCGTAAACACCACTTTCCTTGTATCCATAAAGTGCCCCCAATTTATTGGCATTGTATATTTCATTACCATAACTCCAGTTAAAATATAATCCCAAGTCAAAATTCTTATATGAAGTGTTTATATTGAAACCACCGGTATGTACCGGTGTCATATCACCAATAACCTCTACATCATCGTCATTGATAATCCCGTTATTATCCCGATCTTTAAATTTGGGCATACCCGGATAAGCAGATTGTCCGGCAGGACGCTCATTCATACCACTATGCAGGTGATAATTGGGGAACACTACAGAAGAAATATCCGGAATTCCCTCTTTCAGTGTGTATATGCCATTCGCATATGTAAAATCACTGGTTGTATAGAATCCGTCAGCAACCAGACCACGTACCAATCCCACCGGTTTTCCTTCCATCAGGATATAGTCAGAAAGGGGGAAAGTGGATCCAGTAGCCCATTGAGTACCATAAAGTCCGGTCACATTATCGGCCAATTCATCTACATTACCACGGTTGAAATTTATGTTGAAACCTGCGGTTACATTCCAATCCTTTGTCTGTACAAGTACCCCCTGAAGAGCTATTTCAATGCCTTTGTTGCTGGTCTGACCGACATTGGCATAAGTTGCAGTGAAACCTGTTATACCGGGAATAGTTGTTTTCATCAGCAAATCTTTGGTAGTATTCCAATATGCATCAATCGTACCTGTCAGACGATTGTTGAAAAAGCCAAAGTCAAAACCAATATTACGAGTTATTGTGGTTTCCCATTTCAAATCTTTATTCGCCAATTCTGTAGCCAGTGAATAAGAAGGCAGAAGCGTATTGTTTACCGCACCTTGTTGCCTCACGTCCGTTGTAGCTGACCAAGTCTGCGACCAAAGACTGGAACTTATACCATCATTTCCAACCTGCCCATAAGAAACACGAAGCTTAAGATTATCCAGCCACTCTACATCCTTCAGGAATGACTCTTCTGACATACGCCAGCCCAAAGCTGCAGCAGGGAAATACCCCCAACGATTATTAGGAGAAAATTTAGAAGATCCATCAGCACGAAATGTTACCGTCAACAAATAACGGTCCAATAAATTATAGTTCAAACGGCTGAAAAAAGAAAGAATACGTCCCGGAATAGAAACACTTGAAGAAAACTGTCCCACTCCCTTTGTACCATCGTACTGATTAATCATAGCAAATGCATTCTCCTTGGTAAAATTTGCAGGATAGTAAGTTCCTGAAGCTTTTAAACCATCACCACCCGAATCAGAAACTTCGTGACCGGCCAAAATGCTAAATCGATGCGCCTTGCCCAAACTAAAATCATAATTTAATGTATTGCTCCAACGAAGCCCCCATTTATTGCTTTTCTCCAGTTCCGCATTTCCGGCATAAAGGATTTCTCCTGTATTATCATCCATGTAACTGTTGACAATAGCTCCTGTCCACGTTTTATTTTGATTCCATGACTGATTGAGTGACAAGTCCGAATGATACGTCAATCCTTTCACTATCTCCCAATTCAATGATAGAATTCCACGCAATGCCTGGTAATCTTTTGGTGAATAATTATCATTAATGCGATTTACCGGATTGTACCTGTCCCATTGACTTTGCTTTGCATAGTTTTCTATCATACCCTCATTCATAGCATTCAGATCGCCCAAAATATTTTCAGTTGCAATAGGACGAAAACGGTAGGAAGATGACAAAACGGAACCACTGCCATTTCTAACTCCTTCATCCCCCATTTTTTTAGTATTTGTATAGCGGGTATCCAGGTTAATATCTACATTCTTAGCTATTTTTTGATTTACCTTTAATGAAACATTGGCACGTTTGTAATAAGAAGCCAGTTTCATACCATCCTCATCTGTATAATTCACAGCAAACAAGACTTTTGTTTTCTCAGTACCGCCCGTTATAGAAAGATCATGATTGTGAGAGAACGAATCATCATATACTTTTTTCTGAATATTATCAGCTTTCATGTTACGGTAGCTTTCTATTCCATTGGGATTAGTGGTTGTGTAACGACCAATGCCATACAATTTTTCAAAAGGCTCTGTGTAACTATTGCCTCCTACAGAAGCCCCGCTTGCCCACGTATAAGCCAGATAATCATAAGGATCCAGAGCATCCAGATATTTAGTTGGTGTATTGTACTTCATATAACCATTATAACTCACAACAACGCGCCCTTCTTTAGCTCCCTTGGTAGTGACAAGAATTACCCCATTGGCACCTCGGGCGCCATAAATGGCAGTTGATGAAGCATCTTTCAACACATCAATCGATTCTATTAAATCAGCTGAAATATCATTCAATGAACCGCTTACACCATCAATCAAAATCAGAGGGTCATTACTTTGGCTGATGGATCCACCTCCGCGAACACGAATTGAGACTGTAGCGTCAGGACGCCCATCTTGTGTCGTGACATTCACTCCCGATAACTTTCCTTGTAAGGCCTGTGCAGCATTTGCAACAGGCATTGCCGCAATCTGTTTTCCCGAAACAGATGCAACAGAACCGGTAAGATCCTTACGTTTTACTGTCTGATAACCGATAACAACGACCTCTTCCAGCGCACGGCTATCTTCTTCGAGTGTAATGATAAAATTTGTTTGATTTTTCACTGCAATCTCTTTAGAGACGTAACCTATGTAGGTTACTACTAATGTACCATTAGTGCTGACTCCAGAAATCGTGAACTTGCCATTCAAATCAGTAATCGCTCCGTTAGCCGTTCCTTTCACTAGTACGTTTGCACCGATAATCGTCTCACCCGATTTGTCCTGAACAACTCCACTCACAGTGGCTACCTGTGCATAGGTATTCCAAATACTCGTCATTAAGAATGAGAGTACAAGCAGGATAATTTTGTTTTTACTCATTGCTTTTAGTTTTCTTGTTTTCATTAATATTACGATTGGTTTACATTCTCTTCTTTATTGAAATTTAAGGCCTATCAATTCCATTCTAAAAAATGTCTGAAAGTAATTTCTCGCAAAATAAAAGCCTTTAGAAGAATAAGCTTTGCACTATTTATCCGCTTACATATACTTTTTGACCAAAATATCAGACTGCGATATTTGGTCAAATAATACATCTGAACCAACTAAAAGTGCAAAGCTTATTTGTTTCTTTGCCACCAATAAAAATAGCCCCAACTCTATACAGGTTGAGGCTATTCAAATATAGTATTAAAACGTACTACCCTATTCCCACTCAATCGTTGCAGGCGGTTTTGACGAAATATCATAGGTTACACGGTTCACCCCTTTCACCTTATTAATAATATCATTGGAAACCTTACCCAGGAATTCGTAAGGCAAATGTGCCCAATCTGCCGTCATAGCATCCGTAGAAGTCACAGCGCGCAGCGCAATGGCACGTTCATACGTACGTTCATCTCCCATCACACCAACTGATTGCACGGGGAGCAAGATAACGCCCGCCTGCCAAACCTGATGATAAAGAGAAGTTTCGCTACCATCAGCATCTTTCACTTTCCAATCACGCAATCCCTGAATAAAGATATCATCCGCATTTTGCAAAATAGCTACTTTCTCCGGAGTAATATCACCCAAAATACGCACAGCCAGACCCGGTCCGGGGAAAGGATGACGAGTAATCAGATGCTCAGGCATACCCAATCCGCGACCTACACGGCGAACCTCATCTTTAAACAACAAGCGAAGCGGCTCACAAAGTTTCAGGTGCATCTTTTCAGGTAAACCACCTACATTATGATGACTCTTAATAACCGTACCGGTAATGGAAAGAGACTCGATACAATCAGGATAGATCGTACCCTGTGCCAGCCATTTCACATCTTTAATCTTATGGGCCTCCTCATCAAATACTTCGATAAAACCCTTGCCTATAATTTTACGCTTTTCCTCAGGCTCCGTTACACCTGCCAGTTCTGCAAAGAACTTGGCACTGGCATCCACACCGATAACATTCAGACCGAGACATTCATAATCGTGCAGTACATTCTTGAACTCATTCTTACGGAGCATACCGTGATCTACGAAGATACAAGTCAAGTTCTTACCGATAGCACGATTCAACAATACAGCAGCTACGGAAGAATCCACACCACCGCTCAAACCAAGAACTACCTTATCGTCACCCAACTGTTCCTTCAATTCGGCAACCGTCGTTTCAATAAAGGAAGCAGCACTCCAGTCCTGTTTGCAACCGCAAACATCCACCACGAAATTCTTCAGCATCTGCGTGCCATCTTCGCTATGAAATACTTCCGGATGGAACTGTACGCCCCACACCTTTTCGTTCTCTATCTGATAAGCAGCAATCGCCACCTTATCCGTCGAAGCTATTTTTTTGAAATTGGAAGGGATAACCGTAATTGTGTCTCCGTGACTCATCCAGACCTGTGTATTTTCCTTCACGTCCTTGAACAGCACATTGTCCTTGTCAAAAGAGCTCAAATGTGCACGTCCGTACTCACGACTTCCGGCAGGTTCCACCTTGCCGCCATTAGTATAAGCGATAAATTGCGCACCGTAACAGATCCCCAGAACAGGATATTTTCCACGAATTTCACTCAAATCTGCCTTAAACGCATTTTCATCGTATACAGAGAACGGGCTTCCCGAAAGGATAACCCCCTTTACACTCTCATCCCCCTCCGGGAACTTATTGTAAGGTAAAATTTCGCAATACGTATTCAATTCACGGACACGACGGGCTATAAGCTGCGTAGTCTGCGAACCAAAATCAAGAATGACAATCTTTTCTTGCATATAATCTGTATGGATTTAGTTTAAAATGAGCTGCAAAAGTATGAAAAACTGAGAGAATAATAGGAATTATAGAGCGGAAAATCTATATTTGCAAATAAATAAATCATTTAATACACAGGAAAACATGAAAAAAATCAGCTCTTTACTACTATTGCTTTTATGCAATATTGTATGCCTGCAGGCGCAGGAAAACAGAATTGTTGAATTAGAAAAATCACTTGAAATCATACGTACTGATCTGCAGCAAAAGAAACTGCTGTTCAATTGGACACTTATGGAAAAATATCTGGATGCTTGCGAAGCATCCAACAAGTTAATAAACATTAGAAATGAACCGAAGCTGACTTATATCATTTTCGAATTAAAGCCTCAAGAATTATCTGCTGCCAAAGAAACCTACGAGACAGCCAAAGACGAACTGAAAAAGATATTGAATACCTATCCCGAGTATGCACAATTAGACTCTGCCTACCGGAATACCGCTAAAGAGGAAATTCGTAAAGAAATCAATGTAGCCATGAATAATTTTTATCGTCGTTTATCCGACGAGAATAAAGACTACCGCCCCATGCGCAATAAAGAGCAGAAGGCACTCAGAAACTACTATATAGCCGCAGCACGCTATATGCTGGAAGAAAGCAAGAAGAAACAGGAAGTGGCACCAAATGGCATTATAAATTATAAAGAGCGAGAAGAGATTCTCAACTCCAATGCCAGCCTCAATCAATTATCCGTAGAAATCAGACTACTGGAAAATTTACAGAAAGAAGCACTCCAGGAATATCAAAAATTAAAATATCATATAGCTCCATCCAAGTAAGGTAAAACCCATTCAAAGTGAAACAAAGCCATGCTAATTATCAGCAACTTACAAGAAGTTAAGAGTTTATCAGCAAGGAGTTAAGAGTTTGTCGACAAACTCTTAACTCCTTGTCGACAGGGTATTAAAAGCCTTTAATAATTGTTCTATTTATCCGACCTCGCCGTACCCTCCCCACATCAAGTCCGTACCTGCTCCGTACCTATACACTTGGACTTGGTACGGAGTTGGTATGTGGCAGACTATTCTTTCTACTTTTTTTCTTTCAAGATATCCCTGATTTCCGTCAGCAAGACCTCTTCTTTGCTGGGTGCAGGAGGAGCAGGAGGTGTTGCAGGTGCTTCTTCTTCTTTCTTAGCCGTCAGCCTGGTCAGCAACTTGATGAACAGGAAAATAGAAAAAGCAATAATGAGAAAGTCAAACGTCACTTGCAGGAAATTTCCATAATTCAAGGTTACAGCGGCAATCTCTTTACCGTCCACAACTTCGGCAGGTTTCATCACCCACCTCAAGTCCGTAAAGTTCACACCTCCCACCAATAAACCAAGAGGCGGCATGATAATATCTGCCACCACAGAAGATACAATTTTACCAAACGCGCCACCGATGATTACACCGACAGCCATGTCTATCACATTGCCTTTCATGGCAAATGATTTAAAATCTTGTAAAAATGAACTTTTTCCCATCACTTCCATTATTTAATTATAAAATTAAGTGCGAATATAAAAACATTTTCTTACTTTTGCACCGCATTTCAGAAATAAATGCGCAAGAGAAGAGAGATATTTGAACAAATATTATAAAACCCTTAAAAGTTTAAACAAAATGATTAAAGTAGGTATTAATGGATT
>OKTD01000144.1_pt1 | contig 53156 bp, 47 predicted proteins | sample 1606161 | NCBI WGS metagenome assembly OKTD01 (sample SAMEA3879527, study PRJEB24766) | human gut metagenome | biome: human-associated habitat; feature: feces | place: USA | collected 1985/1987 | reverse complement strand
AGATGACACCGAAAGAATATCGATGCCATCTCTTGTCTAAAATAAAAATCTCCTACCCCCGATTTTTTTATTGTCCGAATTTTGGGGTACAGTTCATTTTTCCGCGCTTTTTTTTGAATGCCTTTTATTTTATCGGGATTGAAATAGAAAATTCCGCGCCTTTTTTGGGTTCGCTTTTTAGCGAGGTGTCTCCGCCGTGCAGCCATGCGACATGCTTTACTATCGCAAGCCCAAGCCCCGTGCCGCCAAGCTCCCTGCTTCTGTTCTTGTCAACCCTGTAAAAACGCTCGAAAATTCTTTCGGCATGTTCTTTTGCAATGCCTATGCCGTAGTCTTTTACGGTTATTTTGGCGTTGTTTGCCGAGCGTGAAAGGGAAATATCGACGTTTTTGCTTTGGCTGTATTTTATCGCGTTAAAAATCAAGTTTGTGACGGCTTGCTCCAAGAGCTTTCTATCGCATTTCGTTTCCGTGTCTTCGCATTCTTTCAAATTGAGCGACACTTCTTTTTGGGAAGCCTTGTCGCGGCAAATTGCAATGGATTCCCTTATTATGTCCGCAAGGTTTTCGGTTTTGAAATTTTCGTATTTGGAAGGGGATGCGCTTTCAAGCGACGATAAGCTCAATATGTCGTCCACAAGCGAATTAAGCCTTTGCGACTGCGTTTTCAATATCTTTACGCATTTTGAAGTTTCGGGCGACGAGGCAATATCATCCAAAAGCTCCGATGCCGACAAAATTCCCGTAAGCGGGGTTTTTATTTCATGGGAAACGTTTGCTACAAATTCGCTTCTGAAAGATTCGAGCTTGCGCAGGTTTGTCAAATCGGTAATTGAAATCAAAAGGTTTTTTGAGCCGCTGTTTTCAAGAAACGCTCCGCGCAGAAGCAGGGTGAATTTTTTGTCGGGGCAAACGTAGGCTATCTCGCGTTCGGGTGCCTTGAAGTTTTTGAAGGCGTCGTTTACGTAGCTTATAAGCTCTTCCGAAGAGCAGTTTGCAATGTGCGCGTTTTTTAGGCTTTGCTTAATGCCGAAAATCTGCGATGCGGGCTTGTTCCACGACGAAAGTTTGCCGTCGGGCGAGGCTACCAAAATCGCCTCGCTCATGGCGTTGAAAATTACATCCCTTTCGTTGCGCTGTTTGGTCAGCGTTTTGATGGTTTGCTTCAAGCGGTTTGACATCGCGCTTACGGCAGATGCAAGCTCGGTCAGTATTCCCGATTGCGGGACGTATATTTCGGCTTCAAGATTTCCGTTCGCGATTTCAACCGCGCTTTTTTTGAACATGTCAAACGGTATCCTTACTTTCAGATAAGAATAGCTCATTGACGCAAGCGAAAGGGCGGCACCGAAAACCATCGCAAAAAATATGTTTCTTTTTGAGTGGGAAATGAAATTCGACATGCTTTTGGTGGAGATGGAAAGCCGCAGGACGTACTCTTCTTTGCCTGCGGAAAACGCCAGCGAATAGTAAATCATCTCCATGTTAAGCGTTGCGCTGTATCTTACCACGGTTTCCTTGTTCCCGACGAGGGCGTCTTTAAATTCGGGGCGGTCGGAATGGTCGCCCAAGTTGCCGTCGTCGGTTTGCGATTCGCCTATGGCTTTGCCATCTTTGGAAAACACCGTTATTCTAAGCGGGACTTTTTCAAATTTCTGGCAGTAGTCTTGCAGCTTTTCAAAATTTTTTTCTTCGATAATCGGGATAATCGCGCTCAATGTTTGCTCCGCCTGGATTTTTAAGACGTTTTCAGCTTCGTCCAAATAGGAATTTTTAAAGCTTTTAAGCTGCAAGTATAGGGATATTACCCCTATGAAAACAATGGCGGTTATTACGGCGGGAATGACTGCGAGAGTCAGGTTGCGCTTTTTCATTTTACGCCTCCTTCATTTTGTAGCCTATTCCGCGGACGGTTTCGATATTCGCGCCGAAACTGCCGAGCTTTCTGCGAAGATTTACTATTTGGACGTCGATTGCGCGGTCGGTCACCGCATATTCCTCTCCGCGTACCCCCGAAATCAGGGCGTCGCGCGAGAATACTCTGCCGGCGTTTTTTGCAAGCAGGGCGAGTATTGCAAATTCTGTGTATGTAAGCTCCACGGGTTTTCCGTCCAAAACCGCGCTATGCTTTGAGCGGTCGATGGAAAGATTTTTGTACGATATTGTGTCGGACGGTTTCTCCGGCTCCGATTTTTTGCGCAGCTGCGTTCTAAGCCGCGCAATCAGCACATTGTTTGAAAACGGCTTTGTGATGTAGTCGTCCGCGCCGAGTTCAAGACCCAAAACTATGTCGCTTTCCCCGCTTTTTGCGGTGAGCATTATTATGGGTATTCCGTTTGTTTGCGGATTTTCCCTTATTTTTCTGCATACTCCGAGCCCGTCGATGTTGGGAAGCATCAGGTCGAGCAGGATTGCGTCTGGCTTGTAGGAAAACGCGAGGCTAAGCCCCGTTTCGCCGTCGGAAGCCGTTTTTATGTTTGAAAAGCCGTTGGTTCTTAAAACCATTTCGAGGATTTCGCGTATTGGGGCTTCGTCCTCTATAATCAGTATTTTTTCTTTTGACATGTCTTTTACAGGTGGCTGTGGCGTATGATTTTGCCTTGTTCCAAATAGATTAGGTTTTCGCTTATGTTTGTTGAAATATCGCAAATCCTTTCGAGGCTTTTGGAGATGCTCAAACAATCCAGATAATAAGATGTGAAGTTCGGGTATTTTATTATCAGGTTTGTGATTTTCGCAAAATTTTCGCGGTGCATTTTGTCAACTTCGTCGTCTGCGCGGATTACGTTGAGAGCGGCAATGCAGTCGCGTTCGATGAAAGATTCCATCGCTTTTTGAAAGTTCGCGTAAACAAGTTTTAACATTTCCGCAAAGTCGATTTCTTCGGCAATTTTTTCTTCAATGCCTGAAATGTCCAAAGCCCTTCTGGCAATCGTGGAGGCGAAGTCCGCAATGCGCTCCAACTCCGCATTGATTTTAAGAACTGCCACGATTGTGCGCAAGTCTTTCGCCACGGGCTGGTAGAGGGCGATGATTTTCAGGCATTCCTCTTCTATTTTGACTTCCATTAAATCAATGCCGCTGTCGTTTTCAATAACATCTTTTGCGGCTTCTGAGTCTTTTTCGCGCATTGCGTCCAACGCTTTTACAATTGATACGCCCGCGCTTACCGACATTTCAAGCAGAAGCTTTTGCAGGCTGTCAATTTCCCTTGTGAAGTGTTCTCTCATAAAAATCCTTTTTTTATCATCCGAAGCGTCCCGTGATGTACTCTTCGGTTTTTTTGTTTTCTGGGTTTGTGAAAATTTTTTTTGTCGCGCCGCTTTCTATTATTTTGCCTTTGTAAAAGAAGGCCGTGTTGTCGGAAATGCGTGCAGCCTGCTGCATGTTGTGTGTGACAATCACAATGGTGAACCGCTCTTTCAGCTTTAAGAGAAGGTCCTCTATTTTTAATGTTGCTATCGGGTCTATTGCAGATGTCGGCTCGTCCATCAAAAGAATTTCGGGACGGGCTGCGATTGTGCGGGCGATGCAAAGCCTTTGCTGCTGACCGCCCGAAAGGGCAAGCCCGCTCTTTTTGAGCTTGTCTTTTACTTCGTCCCAAATCGAAACGCCCCTTAACGCCTCTTCGACCCTTTCAGAGATTTCTTTCTTGCTTAGGTTGAAGTGGAGTTTGAGGGGGTAGGCGACATTGTCGAAAATCGACATCGGAAATGGCGTAGGCTTTTGAAAAATCATGCCGACTTTCCTGCGCAGCTTCAACAGGTCCACGTCTTTTTCAAGGATGTTTTTGCCGTCTATAAGAAGTTTTCCCTCCGCTCTCTGGTCGTGGTAAAGCTCGTAAATTCGGTTGTAAATTCTAAGATGCGTCGATTTGCCGCACCCCGAAGGACCGATGACGGCGGTTATTTTGTTTTCTTCTATGTCCAAGGAGTTGTCAAAGAGTGCCTGGTGGGGTCCGTAGAAGAAGTTTATGTTTTGAGCGCTGATTTTAATGCCCATTTTTCTTTTCCCTTAATAAAATTCTGGTTGAAACGTTGATTGCGAGAATTGCGAGTATTATGATAAGCGAAGCTCCCCATGCGGATTTGTGCATTTCTTCAAACGGCGAATTTGTTGCGTATTCCGCTATTAAAACGGGCATGTTTGCCGTTGGTTTTGTGAAAAAATTTTGGATTGCTCCGTCGCAAAATAGCGCGGTGAATAAAAGCGGGGCAGTCTCGCCGCCGACTCTTGCGATTGCAAGCAGTATCCCCGTGATAAGCCCGTTTTTCGCGGAGCGGCAGACAATGCAAAGCGTCGAGCGCGCCTTGGTCATGCCGAGCGCAAGCGAAGCTTCCCTCAGATGATTCGGCACCATTGCCATCATGTCTTCGGTGGTGCGCATTATTATGGGGAACATAATAATCGCAAGCGCAATTCCGCCCGCAAGTCCCGAAAAATTCCCGCTTGGAACCACTACCGTCATGTAAACGAAAAGCCCGACCAAAATCGACGGAACGCCCATCATTACGTTTGCCCCGAAGCGTATTATGTCGGCATGCTTTTTGTTCTTGCCGAACTCCGAAAGATATATGCCTGCAAGCATCGCGGGCGCAATGGATATTGCCGCCGCCGCCAATGTTATCAAAATCGTGCCTATGATTGCGTTTGAAATTCCCGCGTCGGGTATGCCGTAAGGCTTTGAGGGGTTTGTCAGGAAATCCCATGAAATCGCGCCCGCTCCGTTTTTCACTATTTCAAATAAAATCCAGCCTATGAGAAACAGCGAGGCGGCGATTGCGAAAAATGAAAAAATTGAAAAAAGCCCGTTTTTGAGTTTTCTGAAAAACAAGCTTTTGTATTTTAAGTCTTGCATCTTAATTTGAGTTTGCATCTGTTTTATGTAGATAGTACTGCGAAACCGCCTGTATGAAAAGCGACATCGCAAGCAGTATTAGCCCGAGGGCAAACAGCGCGCTTTTGTGCAGCCCGTCGGCCTCCGCAAAATTGTTCGCGATTGTGGAGGCTATTGTCGTTCCGCTTCCCATGAGGGAAGATGGCGCGCCCATGAAGTTTCCGATAACGAACAAAACTGCCATCGTCTCTCCGAGCGCGCGCCCGAGCCCTATGAAAACTCCGCCGAGAATGCCCCTTCTGCCGTATTTTACGATTATGTCTTTTGCCGCCTCAAACCGCGTGCATCCTATGCCGAATGCGGATTCCCTGAGCATGGGGGGCGTCATCTTGAAAACGTCTCTCATTACGGCGCAGATGTACGGCAGTACCATGACAGCCAAAATAAGCCCCGCCGTGAGAAATCCAAAGCCGTTGCCCTGTGTTCCGAAAAACGGAATTTTTCCTAAATGCAATGTCTCAATCAAAAACGGCTGGACGATGTTTTGCATTACGGGGCAGATTACAAAAAGCCCCCACATGCCGTAAATTACGCTCGGTATGGAGGCGAGCAGGTCTATTGCGTGCGCGAGGGGCTTTGCAATTATTTCGGGGGCGTCGGCGATGAAAAGCGCGAGCGCGAATGCGAGGGGAAGGGCGACGGAAAGCGCGATGAGCGTAGTTATCAGAGTCCCCAAAATGGCGTTTAGCGCGCCAAACTCCTCCGTAACGGGGTTCCATTTCCCCGATACGATGAAGTCAAGCCCGAACTCTTTCCATGCTTCGGAAGAAGACAGCGCAAGCTGTACGAAGAACGCGCTTATGAAAATCAGCACCGCAAATGCGCACAGCCTGCATGTCTTTTTGAAAATGAAATCCGCCGATATTTTCATTTTTATTTGAAAATTTCGTCTCTTATAAGCTTTACGACGCTTTCGGGAATGGGAACATAGCCCAGCTTTTCAGCGTTGATTTTTCCCGAATTGAAGCACCAGTTGAAATACTTGAACATTTCAGATTTCTTTTCCGCGCCGCAGTTTTCGGGGAAGAGTATGTATGTAACTCCCATTATCGGGTACGAATTTTCGCCGCCCTGGTTTGTAAGCACCATGTAAAAGCCCTTTGCGTCCGCCCAGTTTGCGGATTCCACCGCCGCGGAGAAGGTCTTTAAGTTCGGCTTGACGAATTTGCCTTCCGCGTTTTCGAGCGTGGCGCAGGCGAGTTTTGCTTCAAGCGCGTAAGTATATTCGGTATAGCCTATTGAGCCTGAAATCTTCTTTACGTTGTTGCATACGCCCGGATTTTTTTGCCCGCCGATGCCCGCAGGCCACTTTACGGAGCTGCCTTCGCCCACGTTTTCCTTCCAGTCTTTTGAAATCTTTGAAAGGTAGTTCGTGAATATGAAGGTAGTCCCGCTCGAATCCGAACGGTGCACGACGGTTATCGGCAAGTCGGGAAGCTTGAGGCTTGGGTTAAGTTTAGCTATTTCGGCGTCGTTCCAATTTTTTATTTCCCCCAGAAAAATTCGCGAGAGGGTTTTGCGGTCGAGTTTAAGCTCCCCGTTTTTTACGTTTGGAATGTTTGTAATTACAACAACGCCGCCCGTCAGCATTGGGAATTGCCTGATTGCAAATTCTTTCTGGCTTTCGAGCGCAAGCGGATTGTCGGAACCCGCGAAGTCTATTGTGCCGGACTTCAACTGGTTTAATCCCGCGCCCGAGCCGATGCTTTGGTAATTTATTTTTGCGGCGTTCTGGCTGTGGGTATAGAGGTAGCTCCACATCTGGTAAACAGGGGCGGGGAAAGATGCCCCCGCTCCGTTAATCATCATTTCGTCGGCTTTTGCGGCTCCAAGCGCAAGTGCCGAAATTAAAATATTTGCGAGTAATTTTTTAACTTTCATATTTTGTCCTTCTATTTTTGCGCATTATTGTTTTTTGCGTATGAGGATATTGTTAGTTTTTTGTTAATATCGCTTAGAAGAGAATTTGCAGCTGTGTGCGGAAGGCGTTTACGTTAGCACTCTTGGACGCGAAGCTTTCATTTGACGGAGAGCCTGAAAATCTTGCGTATTCATAGCCCGCTTGAAGCTTTACGCTGTTGCCGTCGATATACCAGTTTATGCCTGCAAATATGCTGTTTGCATTTTTATAGTATTCGGAACCGCCCGAGCTTACATTTGCCGCCGAATTTATGGTGTCTGAAATCTTTGCGCCGCGCCCGTCGGTAAAGAGCCCCGAATACCTTACTGTGGGTGCGATTTGCCCGATAAACCCGCAGTCGAATTTATATTCCGCGCCGACATTTACGCCTTGCGGAGTCGCGTCTTGGAAATTCCCCGCCGCGTCTTTTTTGCCGTATTGAATGTTAGCCATCATGTATTCGCCCCAGAGGGTGAAGTTGTCGAGCGTGAGTTTGAAATAGGGATTTGCGCCCACGATATAGCCGTTGTCGGAATAGCCGTCGGTTGTTATGTTTGCGCCCATTCCATAGCCCGCGTTTAATCCTATTTCGTATTTAAGCTTGCCAATCGAGGTATCGGCATCGTTTTTATAGTTGATGCTCGCCCAGAGGTTTACCGTGTTGTCCGTTCCGCTGTTGTTGGGCTTTATGGCATAGTTTTGCGGATTTGTGACGGCAAACGAATACGAGAACCCTTTTACGGCGTCGGTTTTGCCCTCCCAGAAAACTCCCGTGTAGCGGTTGCCGAAGCCGATGTTGCCTTTTGTTCCCGAACTCTGCCCTTCGACGAAGTAGCGCGTTGCGGGGGAGCGTTCAATGGATAGGAGCTTGGACGATGAGGTGTTTTCCTCAAATACGAAGTTTACCTTCCTATATCCGACATCGAGTTTTCCGTTTAAAAATTCCCAGTCGATTTTTTTTGATATTGTTACGCTGTCGAGATAGTTTGCGCCGTTATTGGTTGTTTTTGCCAAATCCAAAACGAGATTTCCCGACCATCCGTTTGCAAGCTCTGCCGCCATTCCCAGATACATGCGGCGCATTCTGAAACCGCTTTTGGTGCTTGTATCTTTGTAGAAGGGATCGTCTGCTTCGGACTTTATCCACATGAACTGCTCATGTATTCTGCCCGAGAATGTGAGCTTTACGGTTTCCTTCTCCTTCGCTTTGACTTGTATTGAGGAGCTTTTTAAAATTTTTCCGGCTTCGTCTTGCGTTATGATTCCCTTTGAAACCAGAATGTCCAATGTTGCTTTGTCTTGCGCGTTAGCAAAATTTGACGCGCCGAAAACAAATGCGGTTAGTATCAATTTTACAATATTACTCTTTTTCATTGTTTTTCAAATTTCTCCGAAAATATTTCGGCTGAAATTTGAGGGCAATGATAAGCAAGCTGTATTTAAATAATATAAGGCAAATGTGAATTTTTCGTTAAAGGGCGCGGATTTTCAAAAAGCGGCTTCCGCATCTTTCTTTAATTCCGTCTTTTTGGCGAGTATTTTGTCTATTCTCGCCCCGTCCATATCGACGATTTCAAACACAAAATTTTTCCATTTCAGCTTTTCTCCCGTTTTGGGAATTCTGCCAAGTTGCGCTAAAATCAAGCCTCCCACCGTATTATACTGGTCGCGCGGCTTTTCGTCGAGGTTGAAGAAAATTGAAAAATCGTAAAAAGAATACTGCCCGTCAACCAAGTATGAATTGTCGTCCCTTTGCACTATTTCAGGCTCTTCCCCAAGCTCGGGCATATTGCCCAAAAGGGCGTCTATTATGTCGTTTAAAGTCGCAATGCCAAGCGTAACGCCGAATTCGTTGCATACTATGCCGTATTTCTGGCGTTTTGCGCGCAACTCTTCGAGAGCATGGTACACTTTTGTGTTTTCGTGGAAATATACCGCGGGGCAGATTTTGTCTTTTAAGTTGAATGACGGGTTTTCAATTTCGCCGAATAAATCTTCAAGGTACAAGACTCCCAAAATATCGTCCAAAGAGCCGTTTGCGACGGGATAGACCGCGTGCGGAAATTTTGAGACGATATTCTTTATGTCGGCGGCAGTTGCGTCCGCCTCAATCCGCACGATTTCGTTGCGCGGCGTCATTATTGAAGAGACGAACCTGTCTCCGAGGGAAAACACTCGGTTTAGAATGTTGCGCTCTATCTTTTGGACTTCCCCGTTTTCCGTCCCTTCTTCAACCATCATTTTGATTTCTTCTTCGGTCACTTTGTTTCGCGCCGAATCCACGCCGAGAATTTTGCATATTGCGCCGCTTGACTTGCTTAAAACGAATACGAATGGCGACATTGCTTTCGAGAGGGCGGACATTGGAACTGCGGCGATTTTTGCGATTTTTTCGGGATAGGCAAGCCCAAGCCTTTTGGGCACAAGCTCGCCTATGACGAGCGTAAAAAATGTCGCGCCGACGACTATCGCCGCTTTTGCGGCAAACAGGGCGTATTCGTCGGGGATAGGCGTTTTTGACAGAATTTTGGCGAATTTTTCGCCGAGCGCGTCTCCCGAATATATGCCCGTCAAAATTCCAATCAGCGTTATGCCTATTTGGACGGTGGAGAAAAATTTGTCGGGATTTTTCGCAAGATTCAGGGCTTGCGCGCTTCTTTTGCCTCCTTTTTTGGCTTCGTTTGAAAGCTTTGATTTTGAAGCGGCGACTATTGCGATTTCCGACATCGCAAATATTCCGTTTGAAAGTATTAAAATTAAAATAATCGCAAAATCCATATGCTAATTTATCTTAAAGCTTTCGATGCCGAATTTCTTGTAGAGCTTTTCAAGCTCTTCGGCGTTGTCGGAGATTACGAGAACCTTGTCTCCCGCGCTTAATTCCGTGTTGCCTTGGGGGACGAAATACGCGCCGTTTCTTTTGACCAATACAGCCAAAGTGTTTTCGGGCATGCTCATGTCCATCAGCCTCTTGCCGTTTTCAAGCATTTTTTCGGATACCACAATTTCCGACATAGTTGATTTTATGTCTTCTGAAAGCGCCACGCCGAATTCGTCCGATGAAATTTCGTTCGGCTTTATGAGATTTAGGACTTTTGCGGCAAATCCGACCGTCGTTCCCTGAATCAAAAGGGATATGATTGTTATGAAAAACACGACGTTAAATATGAGGTTTGCCTTTTCGAGATTTGCGAGCATCGGGTAGATTGCGAAAATAATCGGAACCGCGCCTTTTAACCCGACCCAGCTTATGTAGTATTTTTGCGGCCTTCCGATTGAAAAGGGCAGAAGACAGAACAAAACGCTTAACGGGCGTCCGAAAAGTATCATGAAAGCCCCGATTGCAAGTCCGAACACCGCTATCGGCAGAAGTTCGCTCGGGCTTACCAAGAGCCCCAAGGTGAGGAACATCGCAATCTGCCAAAGCCATGCAAAGCTTTCAAAAAACGAGGTAATGGCTTTTTTATGCGAAAATTTGTTGTTTCCCACAACCAAGCCCGCTATGTAAACCGCCAAATATCCGTTGCCGTCGAGAGTGTCGGTAATCGTGAAGGTGAATAAAATGAGCGCGAGAAGCAAAATCGAATAAAGAGACTGGTTTGCGACGTTTATTTTGTTTAGCGCGTACAGCGTGGCTCTTCCCAAAACCCATCCAAGCGCGGCGCCGACCGACATTTGTATTATGAAATCGATTGCGGATTTTTCCCAGTTAAAGCTCTCTGAAGTGATGACCTGTATAAGGAGAATTGTCAACATGTACGCCATCGGGTCGTTGCTTCCGCTTTCAAGCTCCAAAGTGGAGCGCAGTTTGCGGTCGATGTTAAGCCCTTTCGAGCGCAAAAGCGAGAATACCGACGCGGAGTCGGTGGAAGACATTACGGAGGCAAGAAGCAGAGATTCGGGAATGGAAAGCTCGAAGTCTCCGCCGATTAAGCGGGAGAGCGCGTATATGAATCCGCCCGTGATTATCGCCGTTAAAAGCACCCCCAAAGTCGCCAAAACCACGCCCTCTTTCCATACGGGCTTTATGTCTTCATACTTCGTGTCCATGCCGCCCGAAAACAGTATGATGCTGAGGGCAATCACTCCTATGAATTGGGCGATTGCAGGATTTTGGAACTCGACGCCTATGCCGTCCACGCCGCATGCCATTCCCACTCCGAGGAAGAGCAGAAGGACGGGGACGCCCCATTTATAGCCGAATTTCCCCGCTATGACGCTCAGAAAAAGCAGGGTCGAGCCTATCAATAAGATATTTTCCGGTGTGATTGAAATTTGTAGGGCGGATAAAAACATGGTTTCAGGTATTTTTTCGGCAGATTTTAGAAAATATTTATTTGTCGATTTTGCAAAAGGCGGAATTTCTCAAAGAATCAGCATTGCGTCTCCGTATGAGAAAAATCTGTAATCGTTTTCAATGGCGATTTTATATATTTCTTTGAGCTTTTCAATTCCGCCAAGCTTTCTGGGCGTCAGGAACGCGCCGACAAGGCACATTAAAGTTGAGCGCGGCAGGTGGAAGTTCGTTATGAGGGCGTCTGCGGAAATTATTTCTTGCGGCGGATAGACGAAAAGCGAAGCATCGCCAAAGTAGGGTTTATCCAAATCAACTTGCGGATTTTTTCTGCAAAAGTCCTCGCTTGCGCGCAGCGACGTGGTGCCTACCATAAGCGTTTTAAAGTCTTTTCTGCCTTTCAAGACGCGCAGGGTTTCGGGGGGAATTTCATAAATTTCGGAGTGCATTTTATGGTCTTCGACCCTTTCGCTTTTTATGGGTTGGAAAGTTCCAAGTCCGACATGCAATGTTATGTCGTAAAAAGTGTTTCCGCTTTTTTCAAGGCGCGAGCATAATTCGGGGGTAAAGTGAAGTCCCGCAGTCGGAGCCGCCGCCGCGACGCGCCTTGAAGGGTCGGCATAGACAGTTTCGTAGCGTTCGTTGTCGAATTTCCTGTCGTAGTCCGGCGCGCGCTGGTCGCGCTCTATATAAGGGGGAAGGGGAACTGCTCCTATGTTTTCGCACAGTTCAACTACGTTTGAAAACTTGTTTTCGACAAATTCCACCATTGCCTGTCCGTCATTGAATTTTTCGAGAACTTTTGCCTTGAATATTCCATCTATAAAAAAGCTTGCCCCGACGGGCAATTTCTTGCCCGGGCGCAGCATCGCTTGCCATACGTTGTTTTCGACGGGGGAAAGAAGCAGGCACTCAACAAAGCCGCCGCTTTTTCTGGTTGCGAAAATTCTCGCTTTCAGCACGGCGGCATTGTTGCGCACAAATGAAAATGAATGCGGCAAAATTTCGCCGAGTTCGGAAAATCGGCGGTGTTCGATTTCTCCCGTTTCGCGCCTGTAAACAAGCAGTTTTGAATTATCGCGCTTTTGCGCGGGCAGTTGGGCTATTCGCTCTTTGGGAAGGTTGTAATCGAGTATAGAAGCGTCCATTTTTCAAAGTCAAAGCGCATAAATTTGCAAAAAAAACGCCCGAGGTCAATAGGCGTTTTTCGGAGGGCGGTTTTAATTTTTTTCTTGTTTTTTCAACGCCCGCTCCGCTTCAAGTTTTGCCAGCTCTTCGGGGGTTAGCAGGAGCAGGAGCTTGGACTTTTCAATCTCAATCATGTATTGTCCGCTTCCCATTTCGTACTTTTCCTTCATCGCGTCTTCGCTTTCTTTCAAGGCTTTCTCGTAAGAGGCGATTTTTTCGGATATTTTTGCAAGCTCGTTCACATCTGTCGAAGTTTCAAGCTGCTTGCGCAGGGAGGCAATTTCATTGCGCGTTTTCATGGAGTATTGCAGTGCGCGCTGAAATTCGTCGTTTGCCTTAAATCCTTCGACGGTGCTTTTGCGGTAAAAGTGCTTGCCGGATTTTGTGACGATTTCGAGGGGGTTGATTTTCGTGCCGTCCTTGAAGGTGTACGAAGAATATTCCTCGGGGGAAATCGGAACGCATATGTTTGTCTTTAAGAACAATACGACATACTGGCGGTTGCTTGAAAAGTTGTATCCGCCCACCATCGTCTTGTCGTTTGCCTGAAATTCTCCGTCGATTTGTTTTAATTTCAATTCGAGGGATTTTTTTATCTGCGCGTCGGTTTCTTTTTTTATCTGCTCTTTAAGAGACTTCATCGTGGCGTCCGTCGCCTTCATTATTTGGACGTTGCGTTGGAACTCTTCATACTTCGGGTAGGAATTGAAGTCGAAAACTATCATGTAGCTTTGCTGTCCCATTCTTACGATGTCGCCCACTGCGGGAGATGTTTCGCTTGCGTTTGCGACCGCGCTTGCGGCGAAAATAGGCAGAAATTTGAATATGTTTATGTTCATTTTTATATTTCCTTAAATAAAGTTGAGCTTAAAAGTTCGCTTTTGTTGCTTGAAAAGGCTTCCTGAAACTGCTTGTAAAGCGAGTCGAAAGCCTCTTTTGTTGCCACTGCAAATTCGAGGGTTTTCGAGTGCGTTGTGGAGGGGTAGATTTTATATACGTTTGAAATCCCCGCATTTTTTTCGGCGTCATTTGCAAACGGCACTTTTTCTTTTACGGCATTAGCTTTGTCAACGGCGGTTTCGATGTGCGGCTTCGCTCTTGATGCAATTTCGTTTGGAAGCTTGTTTGCTGCCGTATTTATCTGGTTTTGCGGGTCGATTGGGCTTGCGTGGTAAATCCTTATTTGCGAATTGCCGTTTGTGTCGATTGAAAATTCGCGAACTTCCAATGGACCTGCAATGTAAATTTGTTTGGAAATAGAAGTTATGGAAGCTATGTTTATATAAACCGATGTTTCGTTTAAAAATTCTATGCCGCAGAGAGCCTTGTTTTGCAGTGCGCCCTTTGTCTTTACAAAAGAAGTGCCTTGCTGCCCGAAAAGCGTTGCCTGGGCAAGCAGAAGCAAAATTGTCAGAACTTTTATTATTTTTACATTCATTGTTGCAATTTTTAAAAATTTTTTGAATATTTACGGATGTTAACGATTTTTATTTGTACCGCAAGAAATAATGTTAAGCTGCAAAAATTTAACGGTGAGGGTGGACGGCTCCGCGGAGCCTATTTTGTCTGATGCAACCTTGTCTTTCAAGCCGCATGCAATGAATGCCGTGATAGGCCCCTCGGGATGCGGCAAAACCACTCTTTTAAAGGCGATGATGCGCCTTGTCGAGAGGGAGGGGAAGTCGTATTTTTGCGGGGAGGAAATTCTTTCAAGCGAGTCTTTGTCGGGCAGGGTGGGCTATGCTCCCCAGTTCACCTGCGCGCACCCCAAGCTCACGGTTTTGGAGGCGATAGAAGGCGCGCTTAAAATAGGCGAGCGCGACTTGTCAAAAATTTCGACGCGCGCGAAAAAAATTCTCAAAATAATAGGTCTTGAAGCCCATTCCGAAAAATTCATCGAAAGCCTTTCGGGGGGGCAGCTGCGGAGAATCGGCTTGGGCTTGGAGCTTGCCGCCGACCCTCCCGCAATGTTTTGCGACGAAGTGACAAGCGGGCTTGACCCTCTTTCCGAAAACGCCATTTTGGACATGCTTAAAAAGTTTTGCGGCGACGGCGGCAAAACCGTAATCTGCATTATCCACAACCTCGCAAAGCTCGAATATTTCGACTTGGTTACGGTGGTTTACGAAGGGCATGTGGTATTTCAAGGCTCTCCCAAAGAGTTAAACAGGCACTTTGAAATAGACTCTCCCTTGAACCTTTATGACGCGCTGAACGCAAAGGGCGTAAAGTATTGGCTTGAAAAACGCCCGCCTCTTGAAGATTTTTGCGCGAATTGCGACCCAAAGTCTCTTCCGTCGCGCCCTCCCCGCCCGAGCGCGGCTTCGCAGATTCTCACTCTCCTGATGCGCCGCTTCAAGCTGTTTTTCAGGGATTCGGGCTATCTTCTTTTGACAATGGCGATAACTTTCGGGTTTCCCATAGTTGTCGTGATTTTCGCTTTCGGGGGGCTTCCGCAAATAAGGGGGCTTGCGCTTGAACGCTCGCTTGGCGGCGTTGAGGAGCTTAGGGAGACTTTGCGCTTTTCCATTGAAGCCGCGCAGACTTCGACATTGGTGACGGGGCTTATATTGTTCCAGGTTGTTCTTCTTACGCTGATGGGTTCTAACAATTCGGCGCGCGAAATCGCCGCGGAGCGCAATTTGTACGAAAAGGAGCGGTTGCTTGGCTTGCGCCCGTGGGCTTACGCTTTTTCAAAAATAATATTTACTTCGATAATCGCGCTCTTTCAAGGCGTTTGGATGTGCTGGTTTGTCAAGTTCATATGCGATTTCCCCGGCAGTTTTTTTGTTCAGGCGGCGGTGCTTTCGGGCGTCTGCATTTCAATGACCCTCGTGTGCCTTGCTTTTTCCGCCTTGTTTTCATCTCCCGACAAGGCGAACATTGTTTCGATTTATTTGGTTGGGTTTCAGCTTCCGCTTTCGGGGATTGTGCTTGCGCTTCCCGAGTGCCTGAAATGGATTTGCCGCCCGCTCATAAATTCCTACTGGGGCTGGGCGGGCTTCATGACCTCAATGAAAGACACGCGCCTTTACGACGCGTTTGTCCAGACAAGCCCGTCTTACGAGTGGATTGCAAAGCCAAGCATTGCGCTCTTTGCCCTTGCAGTGCAGGGAATAATTGGAATTGCTTTTGTGCTTAAAGGCTGTTATCAAAAAAAGTGGAATTAGAAAATGTTTCTTTTGCCAAAACAAATTTAGAAAAGTATGAAAAACAAATTTAATCCCGTTATAATCGCAGTCGCCATACCGCTTTTGGCGGTTGCGTTTGCGCTTGGGTCGGTTCTTTACAAAAAATCGGCGTCGGCAAATTCGGCAGTGTTTCCCGTTGACGCCTATGTTGAAAATCCGGCTTCGTTTTTCGGCAACAAATACATTTTAAGGGCGCAGGTGGATTCCCAACTCGCCTACAAGGAAAATGCGGGCAGGCTTTTGTGCGTCAGAACTCCCGACGGTTCGAGGGTCGCCGTCATAGTGCCGATTGAAGTCGGCAAGAATATTCAGGCGGGGCAGAAATACGGGTTTGATGTCGAGGTTATGCAGGACGGTTCGCTAATTGCAAGGGGTTTGGAGAAGTTTTAAATGAAGCATTTTTTTATAACGCCAATATTTGTTTTGTTCGCCTTTTCGGCGCAGGGGCAGATTTTGCCGCAAACGCCGTCCGTATCTCCGTCTGCGGTTTCTCCGCAGTCGCATGGAAGCGGAAACGTCCAAACGCAGTCTCAAAAGACCGAAATTGCTCCCGCAACGAACAACACTTCCGTTTCTCTGGCTCCTTCGACGAGCCTTGACAGCGGCACGCTTGAACGCACGCAGGACAAGCTTTTCGACGTTGAAAGCGACAGCATAGATTTTGAAAACGGGCAGTTCAAGTGGAAGGGAAAAACTTTTGACTTGGGCTCTTCGCGCGTGGTGCGCGCGCGTTTTGAACGCTACCTCGCAATGGATTTGCGCGACCAAAATTTCGATTCCTACCAGAAGATTTTAAAGGAAATTACAGGCGCGCTATCTCCCGCAAACGACGAAATTTCCCCCGAAGTCATTCGCAGCGCGTGGTCGAAGCTCTACGATGCCGCGGAATACGACATTGATAACGACGGCTGCATTGCAATCGCAAACTGCGTCTATCAGGCGTGGAGAATGAAAGTCGAATACGAAAAGGCGAAGGTGCGCGAGGCGCAGGCGGGATACGAAAAATCTTCCGCAGAGCGCGTCCTCGACCAGATGGAGCGCAAGGCCAACATGGATAATTTTGATGCGAAAAAGCGTGCTGTGGCGGCAACGAATAACAAGAAAGAGATTGTAGCTCCCACAAACGTGAACAAGCTTGCGTTCGCCTCGAAAGAGTATGCCGAAAAAGTCGCGAAAAAAACTTTGAAAGCGGCGGAAAGAAACGCCGTCGGGGCGCAGTCGATACTCCAATTCCAGTCGCAGACAATGACCTTCTTGCTTGCGCGCAAATTCCAGCACGCGAATATCTCCGCCTATTTTTACAGGCATATTTACAAGGGCGGGGCGCAAAACTTTGAAGTCGGGAAAGAGGAGTTTGCAAATTTCTACCCCGTCTCCAACATTCTGCCCACAAACGACCTCATGGAAAGCCTTGCAACAGAGGCGCGAAACGACGTCCGCGAGGGCATGATTACCGTAAACACCCTTTACGATTCCGGGCAGAGGTACACCGCTTTGATGCGCTTAATGGAAACTTTCATGCTTGGCGAAAACGAACCGAGCGTGCGGGCTTTCGACTACGAAAAAAAGAAGGTTCTCCATCAAATTTACCGCGACGCAATCCTCGTTAAGACATTGGCGGACAATCGCGACTTGGCGGCGATAGAAGAGGCTCTTAAAAGAATTTCCGCTCTCGCTGACGACTTTCCGTCCCACGAGGCGTACTCAAAAATCCGCATCGCAAAACAGGCGTCCAACTTGAAGATAATGGAAGCGCGCGCCTCCGCGTTCGCGGGGAATTTGGAAGCCGCAAAGGCTTCGATAACAGAAGCCGCCAAAATCTGGCCCCTCAACCCCGAACTTGACAAATTTACGGACGAAGTAATGAAAATGTCTGTCGGAGCGTCGAAATACATTTCAAGGTTCGACGAGCTTTTGGAACGCCAAAACTACCGCGAAATTATGGATAACGCGGCTGAATTCGGCATCGCCTTGCGCGACAACCCCGAAAAAATCGCAAAGTTGAAAGAAATAGTTTCAAACGTTTCTCAAATAGATTTTTTGATTGCGCAGGCAAAGGAGCTGGGCTTGCAGGGCAATTCATACGTCGCGTGGGAGCTGTTGGAAAAGGCGCGTGCAATCGATGCCGCCGATCCGATTTTGGCGCGCGCCATGGCGTCTCTTGCCCCGTCTGTTGCGGGCTATGTGCAGATTTTGGACAAGGCGCGGCTTGCCGAAAAATCAGGCAAATTTATCGAAGCGTTGAACTTGTACCTTCGCGCGCAGGACATATTTCCGACATCGCAAACTTGCAGGGAAGGCATAAGCCGCATTTCAAATAAATTCCCCTCGTTTAAATAACGCCATGCAAAAGTTCAAGGTTTACTGGAAGGGAGAATTTGTAGGCGAATTTGACGCAGGCAACCTGCGCGATGAAATCTCGCGCGGGACAATCGGGCATTTGCACGGCGTCAGGCTTAAATCGGGCAAATTCATAAGCGTTGGCGACCTGCTTCAAAAGCTTGATAATTCCGCCGAAGATTTCGATTTGGAAGCGGAATTTGCAAAAGAAAACGAGAGCGCAAGAGAGTTTGAATTTGCCATATTCGGCTATGCGCTCGCGGGGCTTTCATTTTTGTCGATGGCGTCAATGGCGGGTTCTTTTCTCTACTGCATATTTCTTGCGAAATCTGGCAGGGGTAAACTTGCGGCGCAAATTTTCATCCTTTCGCTTATAATCGGGCTATTGGGGCTCTTTTTTAACGGCGTCATTCTCTCTTCAATGTGATTTAAATTTTTCCGTGATATTTCCACAAAAAACGGCGCAAAGTTTTTTCTTTGCGCCGTTTTGGTTAGCGTTGTATATAAGTCCCATTAAAGTTATTCGCGGATCTATCTAAAAAATTTGGGTAGAAGTTTGAAGCTCAGATTCTTTTTCAGTTTGTTCGATATTGGTAATACTCGCTAAAAACAAACATATAAAAACGCACGGTGTAAATTAATCGTGCGTTTTTGCAATAACTTTTACCTATTCGCTACTTTCTTCTGCGATAAACTGCAAATGCAAGCATAATCGCTCCGATTACCACCGCATATGCTGATGGTTCGGGAATAGAAATATACAATCCACCCGATCTAACTTCAAAAGTCCAAAAATCATCATTAAATTCAAGACCATTTTGTTTTAAAATTAAATTTTCGCCTTTTACTAATTTATAGAAACCTGTTATGGTAGTTCCGTCATCCCAAGACATTACATTTATTTCCTTATCATTTAATACAAATTCATCTGTTAAATTTATGATAAGTTTACCATCTGACCGATTAAAATATGATGATTCACCACCCGTAATACGAATTGCAGGAGTATTGGAATCTTTTATATTTAGGATAATAGAGGACTTTTTTAATGAAATTTCACATTGAAACAATTCTGTATTTTCAAATATTGTATCTGAAAATATTATATTTTTTTGAAGATACAATACTGAATTCTGTAAGTTTTGTTGAGATAAGTCTAAAGTACTATAATCTTCGTAAAATCTTGTTAAATATATATTTGATAAATCTTTATTTTTATAAGAGAGCGTAGAATATAATTGTTCACTTGTAAAATTAGAACCATAAAAATAAGCTCCATTTATTATAGCATTGTCAAATTTGGCATTCGTAAATTCGCAATGCATAAAATTTACGTTCTTTAAATTCATTCCTTCAAAATTTGCATTACTAAAATGTTGAGACATAAATGTTGTTAAAGTAGTACCATTCCCTCCTAAGTCATTATTTTTATAACTTGCAGTAGAATAAAGTTGTTCTAAGGTTAAAGAACATTTTTTCTCACTAAATGGGAAAGTCTGATTATATTCGGACAGTGCAACAAAACTTGCTCCTTTTATTATGGAATTAGTAAAATCTGCATTTTCTAATGAGAAAATTGAAACCTCAGATGGAAATTCTACCGAAAAATTTGCTTTCGTCAGGTTTGCTCCATTAAACGATACGTTTGTTAGATTTGCACCCTCAAAATTTGCCCCCGTTAAATCTTGGTTTGAAAAGTCTTTTCCCGATAAGTCTTGATAAGAAAAGTCTTTATTTGCAAAGGCAAAAGCTGTGATAAAAATTTGTAAAACAATCAGATATTTTTTCATTTATTACACTTTCTAAAATTTTTCCCATTCTTGGACGTCATTGATATTTCCAAAAATATTATTGCTATTTTTTCTATCTATTTTTTTTATTTCTAATAATTGTGCGTTTCTTTCCAAAAAACGTCCTATTTGCGAATGGACAACTTGAAACGGTTCATTTTCATTCTTGCAGTTATATAGCAATTCTATATATTTCTTTTGAAACATTGATGAAAATTTCTTGATAAAATCATGGGAAGAAAATTTATTTTCCATTTGTTTCAAAGCCTCTTTTACTTCATTTTCTATATCCATATAAACTCCTATTTCTTTTGGTAAATTTAATGAATAAGAAGCATACAGTATTTATAATACTATGCGTTTTTTATGTTTATAACAGATTGATAATTAGATTATTAGAGTTTGGGGCATTGTAAGGTGAAGAATAAAAATGCCAAGTTTTGATTATGTTTAAAGTTTCAAAAGTTCCAATATATCAAACAAATCCAATCTAAAATTGAAATTATAACTTGACCATAGTATTATAAATACGATGGACACTACATTAAGCTCAGTTATGGAAGTTTTGGGGAGGGCGGAAGTTTCGGCTCTCGATTCGGCAAGGTTTGTCAGGAATATTTTGGATGCCAAGCCAAGCGACAGCAAATTAACCGATGCGCAGTTTGTTTTAAAGGTAATTGAAGTCGGATTGCGCCATATCCGCACAAAAGAAATGTCATTTGCTAACGGATTTAATCTTTACTACGAAACAAAGAAAGACATTCTCCGCCCCGATTCGCTAAGGGATATCAGGTACTTGGCAAATCGTCTGATGCGTTCAAATCCCCAACTTGCCAATCGCAACTTTTCGGAACTCTCCCGCTCAAACTGCGAAGACTGGCTAAACGATACATTTTTAACGCCGTCTCAATTTAATAAAGGCAGGTCGTTTTTGCATGCGATATTTGAATTTGCCATTCGCAGGGAGTGGGTCGATAAAAATCCAATCAAGCTAATCGAAAGGAAGAAAATCATTGAAAAAGAGATAAAGCCGCTCAGCTTGGAAGAGACAAAAATCCTCTTAAAAAACGCGAAGAAGAAAAACTGCACGGAAGTTGTCGGGCTTATGATGCTTGCGGGAATTCGACCGAAAGAAGCCAAGCGGCTCGAATGGCGCGACATAGATTTGGACGACAACTCAATAAAAATCCGCTCGATATGCTCGAAGACAGGCGGTATTCGGCATGTCGAAATTTGCCCGAAGTTAAAGAATATTCTTTTGGATAGGGAAACGAGATTTGGATGCTTGTCGCCAAGAAACTGGTCGAAGAAGTGGAAACAGATTAGGGATAATTCGGGATTCAAGGGGCTTTGGGTGCAAGACGTGCTTCGACATACCTACGCAAGCTACTTTACGAAAAGATACTCCGACCTCCCCCGACTCCAACTCAATATGGGACACCACGACCTTTTCCTTCTCCGCTCCCGATACGTCAACATGCAAAATATCTCCAAAGCCGACGCCAAAGAGTTTTTCGGCTGAGCAAGGGGGCGCGATGGTTCGAGTTTCAATGTGTTCGCTTCCGATTTAAAACATGAATAGATATAAGCCGCAAAGGCAATCATTGCGGCGTTGTCTCCACAATACTTTCTTTCGGCAGGTAAAACTTCTCCGCTTCAATTTTACAAAAAAATTGCAGGCATTCTATAAAATGCAAAAACCGCCGCTTGTAAAATACAAGTGGCGGAGATGAAATGTATTCGATTTTTTTATGATTTGCGGCGGAGTTTATTGTTTTTCGCCTGCGTTATAGCGGCTTATCCAGAAATTTGACCATTCGGCAAAATCGCCGATTTCAAGGTGTTCGCGCGCCTGTCGCATCAAGTCCAAAAAGAAAGAAATATTATGGATTGAAAGCAGGGTACAGGCGAGCATTTCATTTGAAACAACAAGGTGTCTTATATAGGCTCTCGTGAAATTTGACGCATAGCTTGGGACAGTTTCGTCTATTGGCGAATGGTCTTCTTTAAAGCGCGAATTTTTCAGGTTTATTACGCCGTTAACGGTAAATGCGTTGGCATGGCGCGCGAGTCTTGTAGGCATTACGCAGTCGAACATGTCTGCGCCCAAGGCAATCATTTTTAAGAGCTGGACGGGTGTTCCGACTCCCATAACGTAGCGCGGTTTGTTTTCGGGCAGGTATTTTGCAGAGGCGTCAACTTGTTTTAGCATTTCCTCTTCAGGTTCGCCGACGCTCACTCCGCCGATTGCATATCCCGGGAAATCCATTTGCGAAAGCTCTTCGGCGCACATTTTGCGGATGTCGTCGTAAATTCCGCCTTGCACGATGCCGAAAGTCAAGTTTTGGTCTGCAAAGCTTTCGTGGATTTTCTTGCAGCGTTTTGCCCAGCGGATAGTGCGCTCAACCGATTTCAGGCAGTCGCGCTTTTCGCATGGGTAGGGTATGCATTCGTCCAAAACCATGCGGATGTCGCTGTTAAGCTCCTTTTGGATTTGCATGCAACTTTCGGGTGAGAGAAAGAGTTTTGCGCCGTCTAAGTGCGATTTAAACGTTATGCCTTCTTCGGTGATTTTGCGCAGTTTTGAAAGCGAAAACGCCTGAAAGCCGCCGCTGTCGGTCAAGATGGGCTTGTTCCATCTCATAAAGCCGTGCAGTCCCCCGAATTTTTCGATTAGCTTTGATGTCGGGCGAATGTTCAGATGGTAGGTGTTTGAAAGGATTATTTGCGCTCCTGTTTCCTCTATCTGCGCGGGCGTTAGGGATTTAACCGTCGCCTGCGTGCCGACGGGCATAAATATCGGAGTTTGGATTTTGCCGTGCGGAGTCGTTAAAACGCCCCTTCTTGCGCCTTGCTCTGTCTTTAAAACTTCAAACATCTGAAAATCAGAGAATGGGGGCGGGGGCGTAGCTTTCGGCTTCGGGATATTTTTTCAACCAGCATTCCACGCGCTTTGCAAAGTCGAGGGCTTGCGCTTTTGCCATGCCTGTTTCGTTTTTGCCTTTTTCCAAAATATTTTGGAGCGCGGGAAGGTCAAGAGGCATGCGGCTGTCGTTTGCGAGGCGTTCAAGCAAATCGTTTTTGACGATTTTGCCCGCGCGCAAGTCGCGCAAAGTGGCGACGGCGTGCTCTTTTATGACTTCGTGGGCGTCTTCTCTTCCGATGCCGTTTTTTACCGCCTGCATCATCACGGTTGTCGTGAGCAGAAACGGCATATACTTTTCCTTTTCGGCGTCGATTACCGCTTCGTTTATTTCCATTTGCCTTGAAATTGTGAGGAATGTCTCAAAAAGCCCGTCGATTGCAAAGAAAGTTCCGGGAAGCATCACACGTCGCACAACAGAGCAGGAGACGTCGCCTTCGTTCCACTGGTCGCCCGCAAGGGAGGCCGCCATTTCCATGAAGCCCCTTATGATTACTTGGAAGCCGTTTAAGCGTTCGCAGCTGCGGGAGTTCATTTTGTGCGGCATTGCCGAAGAGCCTGTCTGCCCTTTTGCAAAGCCTTCGCCCGCGAGTTCGTGGCCCGCCATTATGCGGAGTGTCTTTGCAAACGAAGAAGGACCGGAGGCGAGCTGGTACACCGCCGCCACCGTTTCAAAATCGAGCGAGCGCGGATAGACTTGCCCTGTCGCTCCGAACGAGTTTGAAATGCCGAGGTGTTCGAGGACAAGTTCATTGAGCTTCAATGCCTTTTCCTTGTCTCCGTTAAAGAGGGTGAGCTGGTCGAGCTGGGTGCCGATTGCGCCTTTCAGCCCGCGCACAGGATAGGTGTCGATAAGCTGTTGAAGCCCGCAAACTGCGCGCAAGAGGTCTTCGCCGAACATTGCGAAGCGTTTGCCGAGCGTCGTAAGCTGTGCGATTACGTTGTGCGTGCGCGCCGCGTACGGATATTCGGCGTATTTTTCCGCGTAAGCCTTGAATGCGCCAAGAGACGCCACTGCTTTCATCTGCGCGAGTTTTAGCGACTTGTAAACTTGCAGTTGTTCGACGCATTCGGTCAGGTCGCGGCTTGTCATTCCTTTGTGGATGTGTTCAAAGCCTGCCAAATCGCAAAATTCCTCGATTCTCGCCTTTACGTCGTGGCGCGTGATTTTTTCGCGGGCGTTGATTGAGGCGACGTTTATGTTCGACTTTGCTTTTTCGTAGGAGTCTATCGCTTCCTGCGGAATATCCAAGCCCAGCTCCTTTTGCGCCTTCATAACGGCAATCCAAAGTTCGCGTTCGAGTAAAATTTTTCCTTCCGCGCTCCAAATATCTTTCATTTGTGAGGAGGCGTATCTTTCTGCCAATACATCTGCTATCATGATGGTTTTTTATATTGGCGAAATTTTGCTCCTTTTAAAGATTAAAATTAGCCGACGCGGGGAAAAATGAATTTTTTTTGAAATGCCGAATTTCTTGACAAACATTAAATCATATATCAAACTTTTGTCCATTCATGAAAAAGACTATCCTTTTTACTCCCGAAAATCGCGCAAAACGCGCGTTTACATTGATTGAAATTCTCATAGTCATCGCAATAATTGCGGTGCTTGCGGCTTTGACAACGCGCGTTGCGGATTCCGTGACGCAGGCGCAAGGGCGTTCGAGAGCCGCCGCGGACATGGCGGCAATCGCGGTCGGGCTTGACGCTTTCAAGGGAATGTACAACGACTATCCGCGCCTAAGCGCAAAAGGCGGCGTTGAAAACTGCGCGCGCAGGCTTTACAAATGCCTTGCGGGGCAGTCTTACATGAAAGTGGAGGACAGGCAGGTGAAGTTCATTGATGTTGACAAGGAATCTGACTACAAGCCGCTTTTGGACGTTACTTTGATGCGCATTGGCGACCCCTCAGACCCCGATGCTTCCGTTTCCAATTACGACAACGACAGAAACGCCTTTATCGACCCATGGGGCAATCCATATTTGTACTATTACGACACTTCGATTATGGTAGGATCTATCGGTGCGTGGGAGGGTACTTCGTTTTTCCTCATGAGCATGGGCGAAGACGGGGAATCCGCCGAAGTGCAGTCGATGTTCTCCAACGGAATCATGCCTAATGAAGACGACTACCGCTCGAACGTGAAAAACGTGGACAACATCGTTTATGGCTGGGATTGATTTCCCCTTAAAAAAATTTGTTGAAAATATCTTAAAATTAACCCATTATAAAAACCCGATTATGAAAAAGAAAAACGCATTTACTCTTGTCGAACTTTTAATTGTCATTTCGATTATCGCCGTTATGGCGGGTCTTTTGATGCCTGCAATCGCGGGTGCACGCAACAAGGCGAAGCGCAGCACTTCAAAAACTTTCATGGTTCAGCTTGCGGGCGCAATCGACCAGTTTAAGACGGAGTACGGATTTTATCCCGAATTTTTGGTCGAAAAGGAGCGCGTCAACCTCGCTGACGGCAACAATGCCGAAAATCTCATAAAATCTCTCACCGGCAGGAACATCGACGGCTCCAACTTGTCGGACGCCGACAGAAAGAAGTTTAACCGCCGCATGCGCTCTTTCTTTACTTTCGACAGCACTGTCTTGCAGAAGAAGGACAATTCTTGGAAGATTGTCGATCCTTTTGGAAATCCCAATATTTACATTTGTGTTGACAAGACGGGCGCAGGGCAGATACGCAAGGGCTATCCTTTGATTTCCGACGGCATTTCCGCCGAGGACTTCAAGGAAATCGTTCCCGATGTGGCTTCGGGCGTCCGCAAGTCGGTCATTATTTTCACTCTTAAAAAGGACGAAACCAAGGCGGGCGCGGACTACGAGGCTGACGATGTGTTCTCTTGGGTAAACTAATATATTTCTATGTTAAAAAGAACAAAAAAAGCATTCACTTTGATAGAGCTTTTGGTTGTCATTTCAATCATCGCTCTCATCGGATCTGGCAGCGTGATGCTTGTCAACTGGAATTCGGGCAAGCAGTCTTTGCGCACCGCACAGCAGCAGCTTATGTCGGCGTTTGAGGAAGCGAGGCTCTTGTCATGCTCCAAAAACGCGCGTTCAAGGGTTTTGATTTACAAGGGCGACGACTTGACGAGAAAATTGCGTCAGGTAGGGCTTGTTTACGAGTATTTTGACGAGGACGGCAACAGCCTTGGCTGGGCTTCCTACTCAAACGCGATTATGCTCCCGAAAGGCGTTTTCTTCGTTCCGACTTCGGGCGAGTATAATGCCTATGCCACTCTTCCTGAAACTTTTAAAGGTCAAAGGCTCATGTACAGCACTTTCCGCAACGGAACAACGGGGGCTCCGAGCATAGTCGGCATATCCCATTTCGGCAGCAGAAAGCCGCAAAGCATGGGCGAGGGCAACGGAGACTGGTATTGCTATGAATTTTCTCCCGAAGGTTTGTCTGAAAATCCGAGCGCGCAGATTGTTGTCGCGACAGGCGCACTGAACGCATCGGGCAAGTATGTGCAGTCAAATCCCTACGACATTTTAGGTTTTAGGGTCGTCAAGAGCGGCAAGTGCGTAGGATTTTCCGATTATGCTGAAATTGAAGGAACTTTCCAATGATTTTGAAACTTAAAAATTTGAAGAAAAGGGCTTTCACCCTCGTGGAAGTCATGATTGCAATAGGCGTGCTGTCGGTTTCGCTTACCGCGCTGATTGGGTTGTTGTCGGCAATTTCGACTAAGGTTGCCGAAGTCAGGGCCGCGAGCAAGGCGATTTCCATTGTCGCAGACTTGGAAGTCATATTGAAGTCGAAGGCATTTGACCAAGTTTACACTTGGGTGCGCAATCCGCGTCAGGATTACGTGATTTATTTCTGGGACGAATATGCAAATGACGACGAAGTTGACGATCCGTCGCTTGTCTGCGTTTCTTCGGAAGACAAGGGCAGAAGGGTTGGAGCGCCTCCGAACAGCGAGGAGTTGAAGCGCACCGAAGGCAATATTTACCGCGTGATTTTGAAATTGAACGAAGACGCGCTTGTGGGTTGCCATACGGAATTGGCTTCTCCCGATGCGGAATACAACGGCGGTCCGTTGCCGAGTTCTGCGGATATGTACGGCGAAGCTTTTCTTCCGATAACTGTTGACGTGCTGGTTGATCCCGTAAACGACATCATAATTGGAAGCGGAGACGAAGAGCAGAACAACCAGCGGCGCGTCCATTCCGACTTAACAATAAAAATGAGGTAGCTTTATGCCTAAACAGACAAACGATTTTAAGGCGCGCAGGGGGTTTACTTTGATTGAAGTCTTGGCCGCGGCAACCATTATGGTCATTATTTTGGGCGCGGTTTTGCTCGCTGTCAGCGACGTATTGAGGTCTTGGAACGAATCGGCGGGCAAAATAGAGGGCTTTTACGAAGGCGACTCTCTCGCAGATTTCATTCAGCAGGACATGCAGAGCATGATAGTAAAGCGCGACGGCAAGGCTTGGTTGCAAGTTTCGTATCCCAACAATGTCGGCATGCTTACGGGGGCAAGGCTTGGCGGCATTCCACTGCGCCCTCCGCAAATTATGTTCTTTTCCCCGACTTATGTCCGCCCGCGTTTTGACGCCGAACAGCTGATGACAAAGTCAACACAAAGAACTCCGATTGCAGGCAGCATTTGCGCGGTAAAATACCAGATGAGCTACAAAAGCCCGTTCCGCACCGGTTCCGCGAATGAAGGCACCAACTCAAGACAGCCGAATGCTTTTTACGGTTTGTATCGCGCAGTCATTGATTCGAGATCCACTTTTGAAGAAGCATTGGGTGAAGCGCAGGGGAACATGAATACGGTTGAAAACGCATTGCAGCGTTTTTGGAACGGGACATGCTCCGTATTGTCTGACGATGGTTATTACACAAAGGGCATAGACTTGAAAAGCTGGGTTTTGTCTCCCGAAAATTTCATCGCTTCAAACATTGTGGACTTTCAAGTAACCTTTGCCGTGATGTATCCGAAAGAAGGAGAAGTAAGGCAGTATGAAAGCCCTTACGACATTGCCTACATCGAGCCGGGGACTCCGTTTACGGTTGCCGACAAGCTTTATATTGACGGCAAACTCTATCAGCGCACAAGCGGCGGCGGAAAATCTTACATAATGCCAAATGAAGTGGAAAACGGATTTCTCGCTTTCGCGGAAGTTTCAATGACTTTCATTTCCGATATCGGGGCGCAGGAAATACGCAATCTTTCCGGCGAAAACAAACAGCAGAGATTCAAAGAGTTGCGAATGAAATACGGCACGACGACCACAAGGAAGATTTCATTTATGGTTCAGCCTGCCGAATAATATATTTATATGGAATTATCTTCAGAACAAAAAGAAGCCGTAAAACAATGGATAAACGACGGCGCGAAACTTGTCGATGTCCAAAAACTGTTAAGCGAAAAGTTCAATGTGAAAATGACTTACATGGACGTCCGCTTTTTGGTTGACGATTTGGATTTGACGATGCGCGACCCAAAGACGGAGGCAAAAGAGGAAGCAAAACCGGAGCCTGCCGAGGCTGAAACTCCGAAGCAGGGCGGTGTTACCGTGGAAGTAAATCCCGTGCAAAGGCCGGGGGTTTTGACCGGCGGCAACGTGACATTTTCCGACGGGGTGCAAGCTACTTGGGAGTTAGACGCGGAAGGAAGGCTCCATCTTGGCGGAGCGGCGGAAGACTATCGCCCCTCGCAGGAGGACATTATTGATTTTCAAGAAAAGTTGCGCGCTATTTTAAGCGGTAACGTGTAATTTTTTGCGAAGTTTTGAAAAACTCCCGATTTTTCGTCGGGAGTTTTTTTGTCGTTTTTTCAGCTGCTTTTGGCGGATATTTTGTTTTTTTCTTGCAATGCCTTTAAATTGGCTATTTAAAAAAGAGGCTTTACCTCATTCAAAATCGAAGAACAGGTTAAGCAAATGGAAATACCAAATCCTCATATTCCCTTCAAATTCCGCCCTAAGCTTTTGGATACCCTGCGCGGATACAATTTAAATGCGTTCTTTTCCGACTTGGGCGCAGGTGTTATAGTGGGCATTGTGGCTCTGCCTCTTGCAATGGCTTTTGCAATCGCAAGCGGTGTCAAGCCTGAGGCGGGCATATTTACCGCCATTGTCGCGGGCTTCATAATTTCCGCATTCGGCGGCTCTAAGGTTCAAATTGGCGGTCCTACGGGCGCGTTTGTCGTGATAATATCGGGCGTTGTGGCAAAATACGGAATGCAGGCTCTCTTAATCTGCACGATGATGGCGGGCGTCATGCTTGTCATAATGAGCGTGATGAAGATGGGTTTTGTCATAAAATTCATTCCAAGACCCGTAACAATCGGCTTTACGAACGGCATTGCCGTGATTATTTTTTCGACCCAGATAAAAGACTTTTTCGGGCTTGAAATCGAAAATATGCCGTCGGATTTCTTCGGCAAAATGGAGGCGATATTCGGCGCGCTCAACACCATTGACTGGCGGACGACCCTTGTTGCGGCAATTTCAATATGCACCATTTTGTTTTGGCCCGTCAAGTGGAGAAAGCGCGTTCCGGGTTCTGTTGTTGCGCTGGTTGTAGGCACGCTTTTTGCAAGCATTACGGGGCTTGAAATCGCAACGATAGGCTCAACTTTTGGTGGCATTCCCGATTCTTTGCCTGCGTTTTCGATGCCCGAATTCAAATGGGCTGACTTGCAGGGGCTGATAGTTCCGTCTCTTACGATAGCGATTTTGGCGGCAATAGAATCTCTTTTATCGGCGGTGGTTGCGGACGGCATGATTGAGGACAAGCACGATTCCAACCAAGAGCTTATGGCGCAGGGCATCGCAAATATCGTCTCTCCGCTTTTCGGCGGAATTCCCGCAACGGGCGCGATTGCAAGAACCGCAACAAACGTTAAAAACGGTGCCAAAACCCCGATTGCGGGCATAATTCACTCCATCACGCTATTGGTTATCCTGCTCGTGTTTGCGCCTTGCGCAAAGTATATTCCGATGAGCTGCCTTGCCGCTATTTTGTTTGTCGTCTCCTACAATATGGGCGACTGGCGCGAATTTTTGGTCATAAACAAAATGACAAAGAGCGACGCGTTGGTATTTATCATAACTTTTGCGCTAACCGTGATTTTCGACCTCACTATCGCGGTTGAAGTCGGAATGCTTCTTGCGGCATTCCTGTTCATAAGGCGAATTGCGGATTCCACCCATATCGACGCCTTTGACCGCCAAGTCGAGAATTTGGAAAATCTCGAAAGTCTGGAAGGCTATAATATTCCTCGCGGGGTAATGATTTTCCGCGTTTTCGGCGCGTTGATGTTTGGTGCGGCGGACAAGCTCGACGGCGTTTTGCGCGGCAACGCAACTCCGCCGAAAGTCGTAATTCTTAGAATGCGCACGGTTATGGCACTCGACACAACGGCGATAAACGCGCTTGAACGCCTGCATTCAAAGATACGCGCAACCGGTGCAATCCTCCTGCTTTCGGGGACTCACTCCCAGCCCTTGCAGATGATATATAAATCTGGGCTTGCCGAAATAATTGGCGAGGAAAATATTTGCCAGAACATTCACATTGCGGTTGAGCGCGCGGACAAGCTCATTGCACTGATGGATGCGGAGGAAATTGAGGAAAAGTAGTTTTGTGCTTTTTTAGAAACGGGATTGCTGATTTTCGGCAATCCTTTTTTGTTAAACACTTTTTTTTGCGTTAAAAATGCGGATATGTATCCCGCATGTTTTTTTTATTTGGCAAGCTCGGCTTTTTTGCTGTTTTTAGGGTTTCGCCGATGGCGTTTCCCGCAGTTTTTGCCGTACAGTTATACCAAAATTTGCAGTTCGGAATTTTTCAAGTCCAGATATTTTTTTGCGCGGCGGAGCGCAAGTGCGGTTGAAAGCGTGGTGTTTTCGGGAGTGTATGCGAAGATATTTTCCGCTCCGACTATGTTTCGGGTCCCCGAATTTTTCAGTATGCCCGCAATTTCAGGCTGCACTTCGCAAAGCAGGAGAACGCCTCCTCTTCTTTGCATTTGTATGGCAAGCTCCGCGATGTCTCCCGCGCTCGTGGCGTCAAAATTTATGGCATTGCCGAGTTTTAGAAGCAGAACTTTCAAATTCGGAGTTTCGCAAATTCTGCGTACTTGGTCTTGGAAAACTTCGCTTGCGCCGAAAAACAGATTGCCGCCTACGTGCACGATTGAAATTTCAGTCGATTTGTCCTTGTCGGATTTCTTTTTCTCCCTGCCGTCGTCTCCTATGTCGAGTTCTATGACTTCGGGAGAGCTTGCTTTCTTCAAAAACAGCAGTATTGACGCGCATACGCCGACATAAATGGCGTCGTCAAGCGAGCTTATTATGCCGGTGAAAAAAGTCAGGAGAAAGACTGCCGTATCGGATTTCGTACTGCAAAGAGCAAGTTTCAGCGTCCTTTTGTTAAACAGCGTGAAAGCAAGCACTATTATCACCCCCGAAAGGGCAGGGCGCGGAATATAGCCAATCAAATTGCCGAAAATCAAAACGCCAAGAAGCATAAAAAGACCGCTGAAAAAGTTGACGACGGTTGTTTTTGTGCCCGCGTCCGCTCCCGCCGCCGAGCGGGTCAGAGAGCCTGATTCAACCGTTCCCGAGAAAAATCCCGCAAACAGATTTGCCATTCCGAGCGAAAAAATTTCCTGGTTTGTGTTGAGCCTTTCGGCGTTTTTTGCCGCGAGGCTCTTGCCTATCGAAGTGGATTCTATCACGCAAAACAGGGCTACAGCCAAAGAGGCGACAATCAGCCCCCTCAAATCAAGACCCTCGAAATTCGGCATGGAAACTTTCCAATCTCCAACGCTTACCGAGCTTACATATACCACGTTTATGTCGAGGGTGTCTTTTAGCATTGCGCACAAAACTGATGCCGTAATCAATGCCACTGCCTGCGCAGGCAGACGTTTAAAAAATTTTTTGCAGGCAAAAAGCGTTGCTATCGCAATTAAGGCGAGCGCGATTGCCTGCCAGTTCGCGTCTTTTATATGCTGAAATGTTTGGATTGTTCCTTCCACGAATTTTCCCGAAGGGTTTTCAATCGTGGTTATGCCAAGCGCGCTTTTTATCTGGTTTGACATTATTAGGAGCGCGCCCGCCGATATGTAGCCCGTAACCACTGTTCGGGAGACATAGCGCACGAAGTTCGTAATCTTGAAAATACTCGCGAATATCAAAAATGCCCCGACCAATATGACTATCGCCGCCGCCGCCGCTACGCGCTGGTTTTCATCGGCAAGACCGAGCGAGGCGAACGCGCTCATAAGCATTATTGCCGACGCGTTGCTGGGTCCGAACATTATAAATCTCGACGATGAAAATACGAGCGAGACAAACGCCGCGACAATGCAGCCGAAAAGCCCGTAGCTTATGGGAAGCCCCGCAATCATCGCGTATGCAATGCTCATTGAAAACGAAAGCATCGCGACGCTTATGCCCGCGCGCAAGTCGCCGACGGCTTTTTCCTTGGTGTATTTGCGCAAGACTTTCGCAATCGGAAACGGAGAAATTCCGCCTTTTGTGTTCAAAATTCCTTTCAGGACTTTTTGGGGAATATCGGAATTTCGCATCATAATTTTTCAAACGCGTCAACTCTTGCGGGGGGCAGGTTTGCATAAACCTTTGCGCATTCCACGGGGCGCATTTCAGTAAAGCCCACCGCTTCGGGAACGCGGTTTAAATTGTAAGTAAATTGTATGAAGCGCGCGCCTTGCGGAAGAATGCTTTGGGATTCTTTTAAGATTTTTTCGGTTACGTTTTTTGGAAGGCTCAAAAGCGGAAGGCTTGAAACTATTGCGCATATTTTGCAAGATTTTCCTGCAAACAGCTTTCCCAAATTTTCCGCGCTTGCGTTTATCACGTTTATTTCGGGAAACTTGCGCTTTATAATTTCGCACATTTTAGGGTCGAATTCCACGCAATAAAGGTTTTTTGGCGGGAGCCCTGAATTTATGAGCTGGGCGGTTATAGACCCCGTTCCGGGGCCAAGCTCTATGGTTATTCTTTCGGGGTCTATTTTGGCAAGAGACGCCATCTTTTTGCCCAAAAAGCGGGAGCTTGGCAGTATTGAACCCGTAAATCGCGGTTTTGCGAAAAAACGTGATGTAAATGTTAGAATGTCGGAAATTCTGCCATTCATTTTTTAACCTTGCGGCGTGTAAATATCGTGGAGCCTTATTAACCCCGCGAGCTTTTTTTCGGAATTTAATACAGGCAGGACGGAGAGTTTTGACTTGCGCTCTTCCATGAGCCTTACCGCATCTCCGAGGCTTGCGCTCTGTTCTATTGTTATCGGGGAACGCGTCATTATTTCAGACGCCTTTGCGGAATCTATTTCAATTTCGTTTTGAAGCATTCTGCGTATGTCCCCGTCGGTAATCAACCCGAGAAGCCCGAGGTTTTCATCTACAACACACGCCGCACCGAGGGGCTTTTTTGTCATTGCAATCACCGTTTGACGGATTGTGTCGCATTCCGAGACGAGAGGGCATTCTTCAAGACTTTGCATCACGTCCGACACCTTGTAGGTGAGGTTTCTGCCGAGTTGCCCCGCGGGGTGGAACTTGGCAAAGTCGGTTTTTGAAAAGCCCCTTGCCTCAATCAATGCGCAGGCTATTGCGTCTCCCATGGCAAGCGCGGCGGCGGCGGAAGTGGTTGGGACTATGCCGAGGGGGTCTCCCTCGCTTTCAAAACTTGCGTCAAGGGTTATGTCGGCATTGCGCGCCATGGGGGAATCGGGATTGCCGACAAGCGCGATGAGCGTAGAGCCGAAGCTTCTTAAAACTGGCATAATCCGCAGGCATTCGCTTGTCGCCCCGCTGTTTGAAATGAGTATTGCGGGGTCTCCGTCCTCGTATATGCCGAGGTCTCCGTGGACGGCTTCGCATGCGTGCAGAAAGACTGCGGGAGTCCCCGTGCTTGTGAGGGTTGCGGCAATTTTTCTGCCAATCCAGCCCGATTTTCCCACGCCGCAAATTATTATTTTGCCATTGTGGCTTAGTATTGTGTTTACCGTCTTTTCAAATTCCGAACCGAGCCTTTCAGACAGAGCCTCGATTGCCTTGGCTTCGCTTTTTAAGACTTCCTTTGCGGCTTTTGTGAAAGTTTTCATTGTTTTATATTTTTGCTTCGAGCATCTTTTGGGCTTTTTCCAAGTCTTCGGGGGTGTCGATTCCGACGACCTTGTAGTCGCTTTCAACCAATGACATAGGTATGCCCGCATCGATGAAGCGCAACTGTTCCAGGCTTTCGCATGTTTCAAGCGAGCTTTTTGGCAGTTTTGCGTATTTTTGCAGGGCTTCCCTTGAATATCCGTAAATTCCGATGTGCTTCAAGTATTTGCGCTTTTTAAGCCACATATTTTTGTCGTTTTCCCCGCGCACGAAGGGCAGGGGGGAGCGGCTGAAATAAATGATTTGCCCCGAGGCGTTTGTGAGAACTTTTACGTTGTTGGGGTTGAAAAGCTCTTCCGCATCCGCAATGGGGGTTGCTGCTGTCGCGATTTCGCAATGTGTTCTCGAGCGTATTTCAAAAATCGAGTCTATCAAACTTGGAGGAATGAAAGGCTCGTCGCCCTGCACGTTGACGATAAATTTGGCGTTGATTTTTTCGAGGGCTTCGACAATTCGCTCCGTGCCGTTTTGGCATTCGGGGCTTGTCATTATGCTGTTTGCGCCGATGGATTTTGAAAAGGCGTCGATTTCGGGGCTGTCTGTCAAAATGAAAACGCCCTGCGCATTTTTTGAAGACAGGCATTTTTCGTAAACATGTTCAAGCACCCGCTTTGAGCCGAGCATGGCAAGTGGCTTGCCGGGGAAGCGGGTCGAGCCCATTCTGGTCGGTATTGCGATTGCGCCCGAAAGCAACATCGCGGTTTTAAAAATCGCGTTTGCGCCTTTAGATTTATCTATTTCGTTCCAGAAATCTTTTTCGTCGTCGGGCAAGCTGATATTTTCGCTCAAATGGACATAGTAAAAAATTGCCGCCGCAATCGCAATCAGCAAAACTCCAAGAATGCGGAAGATTGCGATATATTTGCGCTCTGAAATTCCGTTTGCCCGCCAAGAGGAATTTACATAGGAATCTTCGTAGGATTCTTTGCCGCGGATGAGCATTGCAATGCCTATGCAGGCGGGAATTGCCCAAAGGGCAATTTGAAAAGTGGATATAATGATGCCTTTCATTTTTTTTAGAATTTTATGCAAAAATTAAAACTTTTTATCAAACGCTCGTCAATGCTTTACTTGTGAACATGGGAATTAAGGGACTTTTGTTTGCCCGCCACTTTGCGAAAAACATTAAGTTTGTCTTGACGCGCTTTGAAGCAAACGTTTAAATGAAAAAATTGTTTTTTCGTTAAATTCTCTTAATTAAACGGGGTTAGTCTATATGATTACGCTAATGGTTGTTGTTTTTATGCTTGGCTATATTGCCATAGCAATGGAGCATCAGTTGAGGATAAACAAGTCGGCAACAGCGATTACTTTGGGGGTTATTTTGTGGACGATGTACATCTTCATAGGAGATGCGCAGATTGTCGAAATCAACAAGGAAAGTTTTGACTTCTTCTTGAAGCTCCATCCCGAGGCGTTAAAGAACAGCCTTTCATCGCAAGTGAACTCGTTTGTGGGAAACTATCAGATTTTAAACCACTTGGGGGACATTTCGAGCATACTGTTCTTTTTGCTGTGCGCAATGACGATTGTCGAGCTTATAGATTCGCACGGCGGATTTGCGATAATCACAAAGCGCATAACAACAAAAAACAAGCGCAAACTCCTGTGGATTGTCGGCATTTTGTCTTTTTTCCTATCTTCCGTTTTAGACAATTTGACAACCTCTATTGTAATGGTAATGCTTATAAGAAAGCTCTTGCCCGAGCGGACCGACAGGTGGATTTTCGGCGGGGTAGTCGTAATAGCGGCAAACAGTGGCGGCGCATGGTCTCCCATTGGCGACATCACGACGATAATGCTTTGGATTAACGAAAACGTCACGAGCGCAAAGCTTTTAGAACATTTGTTTTTGCCGTCGTTAGTGTCGTTGCTCGTTCCCCTTGCAATTCTTTCAAAAAAGATAAAAGGCGGGATAATTCCGGACAAAGTCGAAACTTACGAAGAGGCTGAGCACCATCTGCCTTACAGGTTCAGGCTTTCGATTTTTATTTGCGGCGTCGGCGGACTTATTTTCGTTCCCGTTTTTAAATCCATCACGCACTTGCCTCCGTTTATGGGGATATTGCTTTCTTTGGGCTTTCTTTGGATATTTTCCGAAATTATTTACAATCTGTTCAGGCGCACGGTTTCGCACGGAATGCGCAGAATACCTTTTATCCTTACAAAAATAGACATGCCGACAATCCTGTTTTTCCTGGGGATTTTGATGGCGGTTGCGGCGTTGGAAAGCGTCGGCGTTTTGCATTCGGCGGCGAATTTTTTGGACAAGGAAGTGCATAACACATATTTGATTAACACGATAATCGGACTGCTTTCTTCGGTGTTTGACAATGTTCCGCTTGTCGCCGCCTCCATGGGTATGTACCCGATTGCCTCTCCCGAAATGGTTCAGGCTTCGGCAAATCCCGAGTATTTGTCGCACTTTGTCCAAGACGGCACTTTCTGGCAGCTACTGACATTCTGCGCGGGAACGGGAGGCAGCATTCTCATAATAGGCTCGGCGGCGGGCGTAGTTGTGATGGGCTTGGAAAAAATAGATTTTCTATGGTATTTGAAGAATATAACATTGGTTGCGCTCTTGGGGTTCTTTGCGGGAATCGGCACGTTTATGCTTCAAATGCTGATATTTTGATTATTTAAAGACAACAGGTTCTAAATGAAAATTAGAATATTTGTTTGTTTTTCAGCATATAATATTGGTCGATATCCCTGTATTTTATGATTTTTGCGGGATTGCCGCCGACAACCGCGCATGGCGGAACATCTTTGCTTACCACTGCTCCCATCGCAACCACCGCGCCTTCGCCTATTCTGACACCCGGCGCAATGCAGCATCTTCCGCCAAGCCATACATTATCCTCTATTATTACGGGTTTTTTGATTACTGCTTTGTTGAATGGCAGGCGGTCGGGCTTTTGGAAATCGTGGTTGTCGGTCCATATGAAAACTTCGGGGCCTATTACAACATTATTCCCTATTTTTAAACTGCCTGTTGCGCCAAATGTACAGCCAGGGCTTATCCAAACGTTTTCTCCGATTTCCATGTTTTTTGCGGAGAAAATTTTGACTTTTTCGGCAATGTAAAAATTTTTGCCCGTCTTTTTAAGGCGTTTTGAATAAATGAATTTTCTTAAAAATTTTGAAAGCGACATTTTACCCCTTGTATTTGTTTTTCAAATATTTTTTTACCAGTTCGTTAAAATTGTTTTTTGTGAGGCTTAATAGAAATTCATCTCGGCAGGGATTGAATTTCGTAGGCTTTACGAGGGTGGAATTCCCTCTTATTGCGGCTTTGTACGGAGTATTTTCCGAACGCGCGAAAAGATGTTTTATGTTTTCGAAAAAAACTGCCCCTTTTGGGGAATTTACAAGCAATATTGAAGTTCCCTTGCCATCGTCCAAATCTTTTTTATATTTTGCCACCTTCCAAAAGTCGCCAATCGTTATATCTCCCTGTCTCGGAGTGGATTGGAAGGGGCAGGTAAAACACGATTTTCTTATGGACAAGTTTTTAAGGAAGGCGGAGACAAACGGGTTTTGGCTTGAATTGCTGTTGTATTCCGACTTTTCAGTTTTTATGGAAACCGTAAATTCGGAATTCCAGCCGCGCTTTTTGTCCCTGAAATTTATGCTCTCTATCTTTTCGTCTTGCGGCACGGCGTTTTCCAAAAACATTTTAAAGATTTTGTATGACGGCGTTCCATGGCAAACAATGTCAACCGTTATTAAATTTTCGCAGTCTTTTTTCAGGAAGTTTTTTAAGCCCGCTATTTGGCATGGTGTTCCCGTGAATAAAACAGGCTTGTTTTCGCTTAGAATTTTTTTCGTTTCTTTGTAAACGTTTAATGTGTCGCTTTGGTAATATTTTGAGCCTTTGAATAATTTTAAATCTTCTTCTTTGTTTGAAATTTTGTGTATGGCTTTCCATTCATCATCGTATATTGCGCCGACAACATAGCCTCCGTTTTTCAAAAAATAATCCATCATTATTGTTGACGCTCCGCCCGACGACACTCCCGACATTCGCACAAAATCGTCCGCCATCACGGCGTAGCATTGCGGATTTTCAAAATTTGCGTTTTTCGACGGAGAGTTTGTGGGGCATGTCTTTTGGCACAAGCCGCAATTCGTGCATTTTTTTGAATCAACCCTCGGGTATAAAAAACCTTCAAAGTTTTCGCGCATTGTTATTGCGCCGAAAGGGCATGCGTTGCTGCACGCTCCGCATCCCGTGCAGTTATTTGTTATGAAATTGTTTTTTTTTAGCCTTAAAACCTCTTTTAAAGCTTCCAAGCCGCGCTCTTTTTCTTCGGAAATTGTGCGGTTTACCTTTTCCCAATTTATTTCGGCAAAGCTTGCGTTTTTCAAATCTTGAATGCCGCCGATAAAACATTCTTCCAAATTAAATATTTTTGCGAGAGAATCAAATCTTGCCGACCCCCTTTTTTTGTTCGCAATGGCGATAAACTTTTTGTTGAAAATCAGCGGAAAACAGCTCCCATGAAAAGAATCGGTAATTATATATTCCGCCTGCATGAAAGCTTTCAGCCAGTCTTCCACAGAGTACTCAAATCTGCTCATTTTGCAGACGGGAAGATTGTATTTTTCCCCGATTTCTTTAAGCAGGCTTTCCGCATTTTCGGTTTCGTTTAAAAGATAGGCAACGATTTTGCCTTTGAAATCCTTTTCGGATTTTTCGGCAAGCTCTTCGAAACGCTTTTTATCAAGCAAAAATACGGGGTCTATTATTTGCTCTGAAAATATGTTGAAAATATTTTTGCAAATGTCCGTTCCCGATAGCTCCCTTGTTGACACATAGTCAAAAGTTTCAAGCGATTTTTTAATTTCTTTTACAACTGATTGTTTGGATTTTTTTATCTCTTCTTCTCCAATGCCGAAGCTTGCGCTGAATGCGGCTTTTTTGGCGCAGGGGGAGGCAAAATTTAACAGGAACAAGTTTCTGTTTTTTGATTTTTTCAAGTATTCGGGGCGGAAAATCTGATCGGAGCCTGAAATGAAAATGTCGGCAATTTCACCCGCTCTTTTTAGGTTGTTAAACTTGGGGGCTCTCCGTAGATAGCGGTTTGCAAACAATGTTCCAAAGCTTAGTTTGTATTTGTCTCTGACATCAAATTCATTTACGAACGCCACGGAATATCCCAAATCTTTAATCAATTCTTGGAGCGCGTAAGCCGTAAGGCATGCGCCGTGATTTTGCGAATGAAAAAAGTTTACGAGAGCGACATCGAAGTGTTGTTCTGGAAATTTGTTTTTCCCGAAATATTTTTTTCTTAAATCTCTTAGCGTGTGTCTTACAAGGTTTTTTGGAAGCTTGTCAATGTACTCCTTGTAGTATTCGGGAATCCATTTTCTCTGCCATGGTTTGCCGAGCGCGCCCGCATAATGTATTATGACGGGATCTTGCGCCATTTGTTTTAATTCTTCAACGGAGTAAAGGGATTTTAGTACGTTGTATTCGCTGATTTTCGTGGGGTCGGTATATTCAAGGAGAGATTCAAATACGGTATAATTGAGCGGAAGCGGTTTTATCTTGGTGCAGGTCAGATTTAACGCATCCATGTCAAAGTAAACCAGCCTGTCTTTGAATTTGTCAATGGTGTCAAAAAATTTCCGCACGGTTTTTTCCTCCCTCATTCTCTTGTTGTTAAACAGTATGAACGAGGAAATGTAATTTTTGTCGTTTTTGTTCTCTTTAAAAAAGCGTTTGGGATTGTATTCTTTTATGCTTTGGGTGGTGCATGTCGCAGGGGCAGCAATTTCAAAATTTTCAATGTCGGCGGAAAAAACTTCCTGCAAATCCTTTTTGAAAAGAACATCGACGTCCGAATAAATGGCTTTGTCGTATTCTTTAAGAATTTCCGGAGTTAAGAGGCGGTAGTAAACATTTCTTTTCCATGAACCGGAATTGCAAGGCGCATCCGCAAACAAACTTTCGTCTATGAAGTGAAATTTCATTTTATGGCGCGTGTTAAAAACTAATTGCCGCAACGCGCTTTGTGTCTTTTCAGGGATGTCCGAGTGAAAAATTCTGATGTCGTATGTTGTGTCGGGCTTTGCGCATTCAATAAGGCTTTTGATTGCCACAGATGCGCCTAATATTATTCGTCTGTCAAAACAAAATACAATGGGGATTGTCATTTTTTAGGGAAAGCTTTGATTTTTTCGCAGTTTTTTCTCGTTGATTTGGCATTGCAAACAGCCTTTTTCAACCGATAAAATAATGTTTAGATTTCCCTTTGAATTCAAAAGATTTATAAATAAAGTTCAAGACAATTTGTTTCTTTAAAAGACGCCGAAAAAGTTGTCCTGTAATAGTTAGGGGCACGAAAAATTATCGCGGGCGCATTCTTGCAAAAAAATAAGCCTGCAAGAAAAATCTTAAACAGGCTTCAAAAACAAAAGCCGAAGATGAGACTCGAACTCACGACCCACGCATTACGAATGCGTTGCTCTACCAACTGAGCTACTTCGGCGGAGTTAAACCGTCATTAAACGATTAAAATTAAAGATAAAATACAATGCGTTTTTTTCTTCGATTTCAAGAAAAAAATCAACAAACAAGAATTTTCCCGAAAATGGACTCTTTTGCGTTTTCAATTCTTTTGTCTTAGCCTTTCAGGGACAATTTAAGTCCTTCTATTTTCCGCAGTAATTCATTGCGCTTCGCTTGCCCTTTGGGTAAATTGCAAATGCAATTTATGCCATTCCCGTCAAACACAAAAAAACCGCAGTTTCCTGCGGTAATTTTTCAAGCTGGCGTCCCCACGGGGATTGTGCTCGCGGCTTGGTTTTGCTTTACAAAATCCGCGCCGTCTCGGCACTCGCTACGCTCGGCTCTTTTTGCGAATGCAAAAAGCCACCGTCTCAGGCTGTCGCTTCGCGCCACCTTCGGCGTCGAACCCCAAGGGTTCTCATCCCCTTGGGACGCAAAAAAAACCGCAGTTTCCTGCGGTAATTTTTCAAGCTGGCGTCCCCACGGGGATTCGAACCCCGGTCGTAAGAATGAAAATCTTATGTCCTAACCGGGCTAGACGATAGGGACGTAGCTCGATTTAAAGCTTATATACGATACGAATGCTTTTTGATTTTGCAAGAAAAATTTTTAAAAAAAATCCAAATTATTTTATGTTTTTAATTTTGACAGCTTCAATCCGTTATTAAATATGGAACTACTAAGTTGTATTTTGTCGTTTTATGGATGATGTTCAAATTATTTTGATAAATTTGAATTCCGATACGGAGCGTCTGTCCCGCATTTCCGCGCGTTTGGGGCAAATGGGCTTGGATTATGTGAGAATGCCTGCGGTTGAAGGCAAAAGTTTGGAAATAAACGGCGGGATTTTCAATGAGGCGGCTTTCAGGCGCAATATGGGAAAATTTACAAACAAGAATGAAATTGCCTGTTATTTGAGCCATTATGAGGCGTTGAAGCTCTTTCTGAAATCGGGAAAGAAGCATGGGCTTATTCTCGAAGACGACATGGTTTTCAATTCGGATTTCAGAAAGGTTTTGGAGAGTGTTCTGGCTCTTGATTTCCGTTGGGATTTCATAAAATTCAACGCCGCTTCCGACAAGGGATTGGGCAATGTCAAGGTTTGCGGCTTGTTTGGCAAATACAAGCTTGTTGCGTCCCTCTTTTCAAAGAAAAAATCGGGGGCGTATATTGTAAACCGCAAAGCCGCCGAAAGTCTGGTCGAAAAGCTTTTGCCCATGACTGTTCCGTTCGACCACGAAATGGTTAAGTTTTACAAGTACAACATCCGTCAATATTCTGTTTTCCCGTCTCCCTCTGAAGAGGAAAAAAGAGGTTCTTCCATCGGCGGATACGGAAAAAAGAAGTCTAAATTCCCTTTTTACAGGAGAGTGAGCGTGTTTTTTTACAGGTATTTTTACATTATGCCTTTAAGACTTTTTTATTTTGGCAGGCTTTTGGGCAGGTAGGCGTTTATTTTTGCATTTTCTTTTCGCCCTTTGTCTTTGCGGAGACAAACTCGATGTCGAGCCTAAGCACTGCCGTTCTTCCGATGGAAGAATCTATGTATTTTTCCCCGATGTCTTCAAAGCCCTTTGAATATTTTTTTAATAGAAGGCGCAGTGCCTTGCGCTTTTCCTCTTCTTCGAAAACTTGCGAGATTTTACCTTGAGCAATGACACTTTGGTATGATGTCGTAAATTCATTCGGGCGGACTCTCGTTTTCCCGACAACTGCAAACGACACGTTTGCGCAGTTTTTTAAGGCTTCGAGCTTTCTGCCCTCGGGCGCGCAGTGGAAGTAGAGCTTGTTTTCTTCGCGGGCGTAGCTTATTGGAATTCCGTATCCTGAATTTTCGTCGGCGAATGCCAAAAATCCGTATTCTGCATTGGATAGCAGTTCGTCGGATTCTTCCGAATTCCAAATTCTGTCTTTTCTTCTTATTTCTTTGTATTGCATGGCTTTCAGATTAGATTGTTTTGCTGCTTTTTGAAAAGCACAAAATTTGATTTTTCTTGAAGAGGTTTGAAATTTCCGATTTAGTTTATTAGTTTTAAAGATAATGCACAGGTTTGCATGTTTGCGAATTTTTAACAAATTCTTTACTGCGCCTTAATTTTACAAATGAAATATTTGATAAGAGACTTGATTTTATTTTGCCAGCTGTTTGCGGTATATTTCATCGGCAGGGCGGCATTGCTTTTGCTTTTCGGCGCGGATAAGATTGAGCTTATTACGGGCAAGTGGCTTTGGCTTTCAGTGCGGTTTGATTTGATGACGTCGTCTTATCTCATATTGCCTTCGTTTGTTTTGACTTTCATTGCGATTTTTTGGCGCGACGGGCGTTGGATTGAAAAGGCGAAGATTTCATACAATGTCTTTATTCTTTCTTTATCGCTGTTTTTGGCGGTTTTGAACATTTGCTTTTTTTACGAGTACAAAAGCCAGTTCAACCAGTGGATACTGGGCATCTTTTACGACGACTTCCGCGCGATTATGATGACGATAGTGAAAAGCTATCCTATATTTCCCATCTTTTTGGGAATATTGGTCTGCACGTTCCTAATTTATCTTTCGGTGAAATTCGTTTACATGCGGACGTCTAAATGCGCCGTTTTTAACAGAATGCGCACGAAAATCGCGGCGTTTGCGCTTTGCGCCCCGCTTTGCGCGTTCTGCATGATGGGCGCGGATTTCGACGGCGAGCCGCTGACTCCCACGAGCGCGGTAATTTCGGAGTCTCCGTTTTTGAACAATTTGATACCCAATTCCGCGTACTGCCTGCGTTTCGAGCTTAAAACGCACTTTGAATTTCTGACGTTTGAAGATTCCATAAGCTTTTTCAACGTGAAAAAATCGGAGCTTCGCGGCATTGCAAATTCCCTTTTGGGCGGGGGGCGCGAACTTAAGAACATTGACGACGGGTTGAAGCGCGTTGCAAAGGGTTCTCCGCTTAAATCGAAGCCATCGCACATATTTTTAATCATTGCGGAAAGCCATTCTGCGTGGCCTCTTGCGCCGCAGCATCAAAGCCGCAATTTAATGCCCGAAACCTTGAAGCTCTGCGAAAAGGGGCTTTCTTCCAAACGCGCGGTCTCCGCGGGAATAGGCACTTCCGACACAACCACCTGCATTTTGGGCGGCATTCCTTTTGCCGTTCTTTCCCCCGGTTGCATAAAAGATTATCCGACCGATTTTGCGCTTGCCAATTTGATGAAAAGTTTTGGCTACAAGACGAGCTTTTTTTGCGGCGCGGCGATGTCTTGGTGCGACATTGGCTCTTTCTGCAAGAAAATGGGTTTTGACGAAGCCGTTGGGGGGGACGAAATCAGCCCGCTTTATTTTCAGTATGAATGGGGCGTTCCTGACAAGGAATTTTATCGCTACATTGTTGACCGCAAGCTCGACTGCCCGACTTTCAACGTGATTTTGACTGTTTCAAACCACCCTCCGTACGAAGTTGACTTGAAAAAGGAAGGGTGCCCCAACGTCATCGACAGCCCTCTCGAAAACAAGGTTCAGCACATGTGGTATGCCGACAAGTCCATCGGCGATTTTGTGCGCAACATTCGCGCGAAATATTCGGACGCCTTGATTATAATAACGGGCGACCACAATGCGCGTCTTACTCCGAAGTACTTGGAAGACGACATCGAATACAAGATGTGCGTTCCCTTGATTTTCACGGGCAAGCCGATAGAGGATGCGGGGCTTCAAAATGAATTGGGCTTTACGTCGCATATCGACATCATTCCGACATTGGTTGAGCTGTTGGCGGACAAAGGGTTTGAGTACAAGGCTTGGGGAACTTCGATGTTCGGAGAAAAGCGGGAGGTAGAGCCTCTCAATCCGTACTGCGTGGTTTATGACGGCGTCTTGCGGGATGTAAAGAGCATAGACTGTTCGGAAGACGCCCGCTGGCGCATGAATTCCTTTTTGGCGTTGGCGTATTGGCGCGCGGTAAGGGGCGCGGAATTTCCGAGCGCGGAAGAAATTTCCGATGAGGAAGGGGAGTAAAATGGAGAGTGCGCCGCGCAAAAACAAAGGGGTTATCCGAATCTTAAAGGCTTTCACCTATTCTTGGGACGGCATAAAAAACGCCTTGAAAAACGAGGCGGCTTTCAGGCAGGAGCTTGTTCTGTCTGCCGTTTTAATTCCGCTTGCGCTGTTTTTGGACGCGGAAATTTCGGAAAAGCTTTTGCTTATCGGTTCTGTACTCTTGCTTTTAATCGTCGAACTTCTAAATTCCGCCGTAGAGGAATGCGTAAATCTTTGCACAGATAAAATTCATCCGCTTGCAAAGCGCGCAAAAGACATGGGAAGCGCGGCGGTGCTCTTTGCCGTAATCAATTTGATTGCAGTTTGGTCTGCTGTTTTGTGGAAGCTCTTTTGTTCTTGAAAAAGCCGAAAATTTCAGTTCTCATTTTTTTATGTATAAAAATATTGCTTGCCGTATGAAAAAAGTATTAGCCGCATTGCTTGCCGCATCGTTAATTTCAGGCACTTTCGCCCAATCCGCGCAGGAAAGGGAAGCTAAAAAGCTTGCCGAAATAAAGCAGAGGGCGGACAGGCTTTACAAGGGGTTGAATGTTGAGCGCGATGTCGTTTACAAAAAATTTAAAGGCAAAGACGTCACAATGGACATCGTTTTGCCGCGCGAGCAGAAATTCAAGGGCGGCGCGCCTATTCTTGTGAACATTCACGGCGGCGGTTGGAACGGCGGCGACAGGTACCATGTCGGCGGCCCTTGGGCAAAGGCATTGAATGAAAAGGGCATTGCCGTTGCCACAATATCCTACACTTTTGCGGAAGACGGCAAGACGGACATAACAAACTGCATAACAGACGTAAAAGACGCCTTGCGTTTCCTTGTCAAAAATTCCAAAAAATACGGCATCGACCCCACCAGAATGATTACGACGGGGCATTCCGCGGGCGGGCATTTGTCTTTGCTTGCGGCGCTTTCGCCAAACGACAAATTTGTGGGAGACCCTTCGCTTAAAAAGTACGAGCCGAAGTTTGTCGGTGCGATAGGCTTTGCCCCCGCCGTTTCCTTCGTAAATCCGGAAGCCGACTACAAGGGAACCGTAAGCTACGGCGCGGGTTGTTTTGCGCGTTTGATGGGCGGTTCTCTCGATGAAATCCGCAAATTTCAAAAAGAATGCAAGGGCAATTCGTTTGAGTTTTTGAAGGAGAAAAATCCGAAAGACAAGCGCATAGCTCTTGCCGAAGAAGTAAGCCCCATAAATTATCTTAGCCGTTCTTCATGCCCTGTTTTAATAATTCACGGCTCAAAGGACGATTTGGTGTCTTACAAGGCGTCTAAACTCATGGCTGAAAAGGCAAAAAAGCTTGGCGCGGACTTGATTTATATAGAAGTGACGGGAGCCGACCATGGTCTGGGAGGTGCGAAAATTCCGCAGACTGACGAGGAAAAAGCCGCAAAAATCCAGCGTTTTGAAGAAATATCGGTATCGAAGGACGCCCAGGGAAAAATTCGCGACTTGTTTTTGTTGCGCCACATGTTAGACGGCGTTGAGCCTTTGAAATAATCAGGCTTTCAGGTAAAGTTCGCGCATAACCTGCTCGTCTGAGTTTGAGCCGCGCTTTATCAGCTCTTCAAAGGCTTTAACGAAATTCATTTGGTTGTCGATAAGCTTTTTTAAGGGGGTTCTCGACGCTATCGGCGCGAGTCTGCCAACGGCGAACGGATTTTGGGTGAAGATGTTGTAGGCTGTCTTTGAATCGCTTTTAAAAACTTCGGCGTATTCGTCCGCCAGCCTTTCAAGAGAGCCTTTCGGAAGCCACCTGTCGGTTTTGGGAAGCTTGCCGTCGTCCATCAACGCTCTGATTTGGATAAGCATTGAATTTTGGCGTTGCAAGTTTGTGAGAATGGGGCGCGCGCTCGCGTTTTTGTTCGTGAAGAAATATCTGTGTATGGCGGCGGCGGATTTTTCCAAATCGCCCTCGTAGTAAAGCGAAACCAACTCGAAAAAGTTTCCCTCCCCGAAAATCGGCACGAGGGTTAGGACGTCTTTTGTTGTGATTTTGCCTTGAAAATTGACATAAGAGGCGAGCTTTTCAAGCTCCTGCAACGCCATTCTCGGGTTTGCCGCCACCGTTGAAATCAAAATTTCCGCCGCGTCATAGCCAAGCTCAACACCGAGTTTTTCCGCGCGGTTTTTCAAGAGCTGCATGCACGCTTCTGCCGCGTTCGCGCTTTCAAACGATTCAAATTCCGAAATTTCTTTCAGCATCTTGAAGGCTTTTTTGCGCTTGTCAACAGGGCACGCGCTTATCAAAAACGCGACTTCGTCGGGTTTGAATTTGGCGGCGGTTTCAGCCATCTTTTCGAGAGCCGCCTGCGTGTCTTTGCTGCGGCCGTTTGCGTCGTTTATGAAGTTCAATCCTCTGAGCCACACAATTTTTTTGCCGCCGAAAAGCGACATTGTGGCGGCGGCTTCGATTGCCTGTGCGCAGATTTTCTGCGCGTCGGCAGAGTTGCCTGCCGAGCCTTGCACCACTTCCTTTGACATGTCGCAAACCGCGTCTTTTGCAAGCTCTGCAAAGATTTCTTGAGCGCGGTTGTCGGCGATGAATTCGTCGTCGGCGCAAATGAAGTAAACGGCTTTTCCCATAGTGAAGTTTATTGGTTTTGATTTTTCCCAAACGGGGCTTTCAAGTCAATCCAAACTTTGCCATTGTGACATTTGTTTTTGCCAGCGTTCCTTGTATGGGATTATGTCGGGGCGTTTTTCCTTTGTAATTTTCTTTTCGATTTCTTCTGCGCTTGGCGTTTTTGCCTCAAATCCGTTTTCGGGAACTTCTATTTTGGCAAGCCATGCGCTTGAATTTAGCATTATCTTAAAGAAGTCGGGATTTTTCAACGCCCAAACTGCATGCCCCGCCGTAAGCCCGAAGCCGCGCGTTCCGTTCGGGTTTTCGCACGCCCATGCGATTGTCTCTTCTCTTCCCAAATTTTCGCGCACGAATTTGTTACCTGTGTGCGGGCCGAACATGAATTTGCGAACTTTGTCGGGAGGCGTCGCTTTTGCAATGTGCGCAATGTCTGCGCCGTCTTTAAAGCGTATGTTGAAGTAGATTTCATCTGTTAAAACGAAAGGCTTTACGCCGTTTGAAACAGGATGTTTTGCGAATTTTTCAAACTTTGCCTCGAACGTGGGGTTTACCGAAAAATACGTTTCGTAAACGCCGCCGATAGCGTCTTTTATGGCGTCTTCATTGTCGTTTTTTGTCGGGGTTGTGGAGTAGTGGACAAACGCGAAGCTTGTGCCGTTTTCGTTTAGCGATTTTATGAGGCCGCTCTTTCCCTTGAACGGGTGATGGTCTTCGCCTTCCGCTATCACATAGATTGCGTCATATTTTTTAAGGCTTTCAAAATCGGCGTTTTCGTCTAAATTTACCGCGCTTGCGGAAGCCTTTTCGCCGAATGCGGCGTTTGCGGCATCGCTTAGAATTTCGCACATTATTTTATTTTCGTGGTCTCCCCAATAGTGTATCGACTTGCCGTAGCCGAAGGCGATTTTCTTTTGGGAAGCGCATGAGGCGCAAAGAATTGAGCATGCAAAAAACAAAACTGTACGCAAAATTTTCATGTTAAAAAGACTTAAATTTATCGCCGCTTTTGTAAAGTTGAAAAAGAAAATGCCGAAAAATCAGCTTGCGGATTTTTATAAAACGGCAACAATGTCTTTAAGATGAAAGAAATTATTTGGCATGGCGGAGCGCACTAATTCAAAAGACGAGCCGCTTCAATTAAAAAAGGCTTATTTGGTCGGATTGCGCAAGGACGGAGAAAGCGAAGAGTTTGCGCGGGGGCTTTTGGACGAGCTTGCGGAGCTTGTGGAAAATATCGGCTTTGAAGTGGCGGGAAGCATTTGCGTCAATCTGCGCGAGCCTAATCCCCATTATTTGGTGGGCGCGGGCAAGTTCGCGGAAATCAGGCGCGAGGCGAAAAAGCTCAAAGCCGACTGCATTGTTTTTGACGATTCAATCACTCCCGCCCAGCAGCGAAACTGGGAGCATGAAACCCGAAAATGCGTAATCGACAGGCAGGAAGTTATTTTGGAAATTTTTGCGCGCAGGGCAACCACCAAAGAAGCCCGCTTGCAAGTCGAGCTTGCGCGGCTTGTTTACAGCCTGCCGCGCTTGAAGAGGGCATGGACGCATTTAAGCAGGCAGCGCGGCGGCGGCGTAACCCAGCGCGGCGCGGGTGAAAGCCAGCTTGAAACCGACCGAAGGAGGGTCGTTGAAAGAATTTCACGGCTCAAAAAAGACATAGAGCTTGTCGGCAAAGTCCGCGCAACCCAGCGCAAGAGGCGCGACAGGTCGGACATTCCCACCGTCGCCATTGTTGGCTACACGAACGCGGGGAAGTCCTCTCTTATGAACTATCTTTCGGGTGCGGGCGTTCTTGCCGAAAACAAGCTTTTCGCGACTCTCGACCCGACGACGAGGGAGCTGAAGCTTCCAAGCGGCTCTTCCGTTTTGATTACCGATACCGTAGGCTTTGTGCGCCGACTTCCGCACAATTTTATCGACGCCTTTAAATCGACGCTGGAAGAGGCGGCTTTTGCCGACTTGTTGATACATGTCGTGGACGCTTCAAATTCGGACGCGCATTTGCATGTCAAAACCACGATGGAAGTGCTGTCTCAACTCGGGGCGAATGAAAAGCCATGCATAACATTGCTAAACAAAATCGACGCCGTAAAAGACCCGTTCGCCCTGCACGCTCTTAAATTTGACTGTCCCGACTCAATCGAGGCAAGCATAAAAAACAAAGAGGGCATGGACGAGTTGATTGCAAGGCTTGAAGATTTTGTGTCGGACAAGGCAAAAACAATGAAGTTTTTGGTGCCGCACAGCAATTACAAGCTGATAACCCTATTGGAGGATTTCGGCGCGGTGCGCAAGAAAGCCTATTGCCACGAGGGTGTTGCCGTCTGCGCGTGCGTTCCTGTCCGTTTCGTCTCCGCCGTAAAATCGGGCGCGAGAATTTTGGACGATTTTGAGTTTGGCGAAATTATCGAAAAAGAGCTGGTTTTTACCCCCTGAACGCGAAATTTGCCTTGAAGATAAAAAGGCTTGCATTCTTTTTTATATGTGAGATTTTCTATTTGAACAATTTTAAAGACAAAAATTTTAACGTTCAATGAAGAAGATTTTTTTGACAGCCCTCATGGCGTTTATTACTGCGATTTCAGGCGCGCAAGACAAAAGTTTGCTTGAAACGCTTGTAAAAAACGGGACGCTCACCGAAGATCAGGCGCGCAGGCTCATAAAGGACAGCGTGGTTGTGACTCCTTCGAGCGTGAATACGAAAATTTTGACTATCGGCGGCGGAGTGCAGGCATGGTATTCATGGGGCAAAAATTCCGTGAAAAGCCCGAATAACTTAAAAGGTGCCGCAGACACGAACGGTTTTGAGCTTCGGTACGTCAAAGTCGGACTGAGCGCGGAAATCATCGGCGGATGGCTGATTGACGTAATTGCAGACTTCGGCTCCGAGGGCGTCAAGCGCAACTATTTGGACAAGGTTGTCATCTCCAAGCAGTTCGACTGGGAATTTTTGCCCGGCAGGTTTGATGTCGGCATGAAAAAAGTCAACATGGGCTATGAGCAGAATATGGACGACTTCGATTTGCTCACCATCGAACGCTCTGTCGCGACATGGTTTTTCACGCGCCCCAATGCTTACAGCGACGACGTTATGAAGAATTTTGGCTCCCGCGCAATCGGATTGTTTTGGAGCGGAGACATTGTGCAGGTAAAGGGTTTAAGCTACGGCGTTTCCGTTGTCGGCGGCAATTCTTACGAGGGCAGCAGCGCGTACAAGGCGAATTACGAAGGCAACAACGATTTGTCTTTCTATGCAAATTTGGCGTATCACGAAGAAGGATTTTTGGGGGATAAGCCGATGTATTGGGACGCGGGCTTAAACTTCGGATACGCCAACGGCGGCTTCGTGAAAAACGGGGATGACAAAAACAAAGTTTGGGGCGTAAATCCTTACTTCACGATTAGGTACAACGACTTCACTCTTATTGCCGAATATTTCATACAGGGGGTCGAAGACGGCAAATATGCTTCAAATAAAGACGCCTTTCCTCAGGGCATAAATTTCATTTTGTCTTATAAATTCGATGTAGATGAAATTGGAAAAATAGAGCCGATATTCCGCGCTTCCTGGCTTTCGACAGATTCAATGGGCTTCAATCCCGTCACAATGGGCGGTTTTTCCACTCCCGGTGACGTTTACAACTTGTACAACAAGGCTCAGACTTTTTATCTGGGGGTAAACTGGTATGTCATTCCCGCGGTTAAGGTTTCGTTCGGCTATGAATGGGGCGAATATCGCGGTGCGGTCGGCAATACGGAAAACCAAACGCCTTTGGCGTCTCGCGCGATGTCTAATGCGTTTAGGGCATCTTTGCAAGTCCTCTTCTAAAAAAACGGAATAAAACGGGCGGAAAAAAAGATAAAATCTTTTGAATAAATCAGAGCTTCGCTTCCGAAATAAAATTTTTTCCGCCCTCGCGCTCCATGTTGGTTTTGTTCAGGGGGCAGTACAAAGTACAGCTCCCCGTTGCACTCGCTCGCTTGGTTGGCTTCGCCAATCCGCGCTGTTCTCGCCCCTTCGGGGTAATTTGCTTCGCAAATTATGCTACCCACAAGCTTGCTTCGCAACTTGCGTGTTCGCAAAACACAACAGACAGGGTTCCCAAAAATGTTTTTGAAGAAAACTTTTTGGGATGTACTCATCGCGCTCTTCCGTTTTTTTACGTCTCAAAGTCCACACCTATCAAGCATCACGACTTTTACAGCTGCGCAACCGTAAAAGAAAGTCTTTTCATTTGTATTCGCTTGCTTCGCAAGTCTCGGCACTCGCTACGCTCGGCTCTTTGCCTTTCGGCAAAGCTACCCACGCAAGCGTGGTCTTGCCCTCCATCTTGGGATTTCTTCGGACTTGCGTACATTTGTACGCTGACGCCTCGAAATCCGCAAGAGCATCGGGCATTTCTTCCGTTTTTTTTACGTACCCAAAGTTCCCACCTATCAAACATCAAAAAATAGATAAAATCTTTTTGGACTTTCACAGCTACACTTCCTTATCCCAAAAAGATTTTTTCCGCCTGTTTTATTCCGTTTTTTGCGTATCAAAGCCCATTCCTATCAAGCATCACGACTTTTATAGCTGCGTTTCCGAAGATAGATTTTTTGCCCATTTTTACTCTCATTTGCATTTGCAAGTATTCAGGTATAATTCTTTTTCTTGTTTGAAGAATCCTGCTTTATAAGCAACTTTTACCTTTACGCCGAACAGTTTTTTCATAAAATCATATAAAAATATAAAATATTTTTTTGGGAGGAGCTTTATGAAAAAGTTGTTTTTGTTTTTAATGTTTTTTACGTCTTGTTTTTTCTATGCATCAGCAATGGAAGGAATGAAGAGCATTCGGGATTTTGGCGTGTCTTCGAAAAATTCCCCGCAGGAAAACGCAAAAAGATTGCAGTCTGCAATAGATGAAATGTCGGGGAAAGGCGGGGCGATTTTTGTGGAGCCCGATGCCGACGGATATCCCATGTCGGGCGGGATTTTGCTGCGTAAAAATGTTTCGCTGATAGGGGTTAACGGACCTGTCGGCAGGGGAACGAACGGCGGAAGGGGAAATCCTGTCGGCTCGGTTTTTAAGATATATGATATGGAAAAACCTTTCATTTCAGTGCAAAGCGCAACTCAAATTCGCGGAATACAATTTTTTTATCCCAATCAAGACATTAAAAATCCGAAAAACATTATAGAATATCCACCGACGATAGTCAGGGACAAAAGCGAATCCGTGATGGGGGTAACTCTTTCGTGCCTTACTTTTTTCGGGGAATTTTGCGCGATGGATTTTACTTCTGGAAATTCAAAAACCATTTGTGAGCAGATTTTGTTTGAACACTGTTACGGCTATCCACTTGGAGGGGAGTTCATAAAAATTGACAAGTGTTATGATATTCCGCGAATACTGCATTGCCATGTAAATCCCGCAAACCAGCGGTTATTCAAGGGCGACACGTCGCGCGATGTCATAGATTCCGTTGTGCGCCGCAAAACTTTTTCATATTCGATAGAATCAACCGATAATGCGCAGCTTATAGATATTTTTACTTTCGGAGTCTTTGGCGGAATAAAGCTTGGCGCGAATACTTACGGACAGCTTACTAATTTCAATTTGGACTGCGTAAGCATTGGAATTTTAAAAGAGGGAGCGCAGAATTTCAACCGCAACTGGCAGATAGCGCAAGGCTCGATAATTGCAAATACGGGCGGAAGTCTTGAAGATGTGCATCCCATAAAAATAAGCGGATTCGGGCATACGTCAATTGCCAATGTGGAGGCTTTTTCTGGAAATAACGGCGCATTGACAAATTTCGCCGCCTCTTACGATTTTCTTTATGTGGATTCCGAAGGCGCGCCGAGCATATCGCTTTCCGCTTGCAGAATGCGCGGATACAAATCCAAAAATCCGATAACGAATAAAAACCCGAAAGCAAAAATTCGGGCTTGGGCTTGCATAAATAAAAATTTGGATTTCTTTGAAATAAAATGACGCTTGCGGAATTGAAACTTCCCGCATAAAACAGCGGCAATTATTTTATGTTGGACGGAGCTATGCCAAATTTGTTTTTGAATGCGGTTGCGAAATATTGGCTTGATGAAAAACCGACATTTAAGGCGGCATCGATTATTTTTATGCCGCGGTTTCTTTTTGACAAATCAAGTAATTGCTGTTTTCGGTATTCGAGTTTTGTCTGTTCTTTTGCGAAGTCATTAACTATGATTTCGTCCGCAAAATCCCTGTCTTGCGTTGATATCTTAACTTCGGGAACATGCGCTCTACGTCAAAGATTGTGGAATGGATAAAAAAAAGGAGGGCAAAGAAGGAA
>OKTD01000140.1_pt1 | contig 53905 bp, 35 predicted proteins | sample 1606161 | NCBI WGS metagenome assembly OKTD01 (sample SAMEA3879527, study PRJEB24766) | human gut metagenome | biome: human-associated habitat; feature: feces | place: USA | collected 1985/1987 | reverse complement strand
AAATATATAGATTAAAAAAGGGACTGTCTAACAAGTTTTAGACAGCCCCAACATATATTTCAAGCTATCGTTTACTTGAATATAATAATTCCTATCTTACAATTATAATAGTAAATTTTTTGCGTTATCACATAACAATATAAAAAGCTCCCTAATTGGGATCTTTTTACCACGGTATTCTATTTTCATTAATGTTATATATTTCTACAACTTTTCGTATATAAAGCAATTTTTCCGTATCAGTAAATTTACAACTTGCATTATCAAGAAAATTCAAGATATGCTCAATCGTTTTTGATAATTCATTACAATCCAGGAATAGTTCTTTATTTTTATCTTTATCCAATAAAAATAAATAAATTAATCCATGATCTGAAAAATTACCAATTTTATATATTCCACAACGATTGCACTGAATCTCGCTCAATTTTAATAATTCAAGTGCATAAAAAGAAGTTTTCTCATCATCTTTCAATTCATCTTTACTAATTAAATATTCTTTAATTAATCGGTCATAATTATGTGTTTGACCACCTATTCTAGTTATCATTAATAAATTTAACACAAATAACAATATCAAACTTGGAATCAATTTTAATCTTACTTCCATTTTATTCATGTTTTACTTTAATTGTTTTATATGGATTTAGATTCGGTATATGAATTTCATCTAAAACTTTTGATACTGCTGCCGCTCACCACTCCCTCACTGAAAAGACCGCATTCAAAAACAGAAGAACTACCTGTAACCCGGTAAAACAGGTTTCCCACATAAGCATAACCGTTACCCTCACTATCCCATACCTTTAACTTAACTCCGCCGTAACTGTATTCATAAACAGCTATAACCGTACTACCTTTCCTGACATTGTGTAACAAATGTAGAAGATTGTATTCAACAATTCAAATTTTTTCGACTGTCTTTTGACAGGTTACCGTAAATGTCGTAGTCATAGCTGCCGCCGGATACATTCTTACGCTCGTAAATATCGCCCGAAGCGACCACGGCCGATTCCGTCAGGCCGGACAAGCTGTTACCGTTGTAGCTATAAGTCAGATTGTCTACCAGAACACCGTTGCTGTAACGCTTCAATGATAATATATTGCCGTTTTTATCATAACCGATCCCCTGCTCCACATATTTATTTACCAAAACACCGTTTTCGTAATGGTTACCTCCGGTAAATCGGCCGGCTCCGTCATAAGAAAACGTATACAACTGTTCCGCTTTGCTACCGTAACGGCAACTCCATTCCGAAATATCTCCCCCATAAACTCCCGGCCCTTTCTGTGCATTCTCATACCGCAATCCCAAACGGAAAAAAGAAGAACCCTGTTCCGTCAAACGCCCGCGTATATCGTATGACAGGGTTTCCGTCGCCGCATTCTCCCCGTAACGGCGGACAGACAATCGACCCAATGCGTCGTATTCATAATCCACCTTGCCTTTATATACGCCGTTCAGGTATACCTTGCAACCAAGCAAACGACTTACATGGTCATAGTTATTAACTTTCTCCAAATTTGTGGTAACACCACCGACGGTATGAGTTTCACATTCCGAGGTCACATTACCCACAAAATCATAGGCATAATGATAACGGCTCACTCCGCCCAAATGGTTTTGCTCAACACGCTGTATCAAACGTCCTTTACTATCGTAATAAAAACAACGCTCGATATAACGTCCCGAAAGCCCCGGTTCCGAGACACTGTTACCGGCCAGTATCCGCTCTTTCTCATACGTCTGTAAACCCACCACACGACTGTCATAAGCCGAAGCGTAGCCTGTAGCAGCCACAAACCCCAATCCATTCACCGGGGGATAACTGTCGTAACAACGCTCCGTCAGTACAATACTGCTACCGCTGCCGTAACGGTACGACTCTTGTAACAGACGGTTATGGTTATCATAACTCAACATAAAATGCCGGTCTCCCTGATCACGGCCCACAGGAAGTCCGGCGGCATTATAACCGATCTTTTCCGTTACGACTCCGGGAAGCATACGCTCCGTAATATTTCCCCGCTTATCGTAATTATAGCGGTAACAATAGGCCGATAAAGAAGCAGAAGAGATTACGGCACTACCTCCGAGCATCGGCGGAATCACACAAACCAGACGATCCAGCACATCATAAACGTAATAGGTATCCAAAGCTTCCCCGGAAGAAGCATAACAGCGCTCCAGTACCGCATCGCCCCGAAAATTGGTAAATACGATGCGACGGCGGTTATCTTCTCCGGATATTTCCTGACGGTACAATGTGCCGGCAGCAAAATACCCCGGGCTACTCACACTGCCGTTAGCATAGACATACCGGCGGACCTCATTTCCGCTGTTCAAGCTATAATTGTAACGAACCGTATGCCCGCCGGACAAGCGGTAGGGGGCTCCGGGCCGGCTGCTTTCCAGCAAACGACCGGCACCCGATTCCTCGTAACGGCGCTCACTGTACGCGTAAGCATTACCGCCCGAAGAACCGTATAGTCCACCATAATAGTTGTTTTGTGCCGATTGTGCACCGGTATTGTAAATCCCCTTATCCGTACCGCCTGCATAAGGAAGATAGGATTTTACCTCTTCACGCCCGTAGAAATCAGGTGAAACGGGTGTAATCAAATCCTGACGGCCCGGATTCGCTCCGGATTCCACCACCTGCACACAACGCCCCAACCCGTCGAAATAGCTGATCGTCGCTTCCGATCCCGACAAACCCAAACGATGATTTACAAAAGTTACCCCAAAATGCGGACGATAACGGATCGTATAATTGCGATCGGCAGAAGGCGTTATCGTATGCAACGGAAGAGGCTCAAGATCGGTTTGAGCCAGCACCCAAAAGCCCCGAAACAAAAAAAACAGAAAAAAAACGATTTTCATAACGATAAAATTTTAAATGAAAAAAATTCCGATAATCTCAAAAAAGTTCTCCCCTGTGAAGGCAATCCCCTATTCTTTTAAATGGTATTCATATTGTTCCACAATATTCCCGTCCTCGTCTTTCACCGATAACAAACGTCCGCAAGAATCATAACCATACATCTGTTTCCGGCCCGAAGGATCGGTAACCGACGTCAGACCGGTAAAAGGAAGATAAGTATACAAGGTGACCAAAGCTCCCGGTAAAGCCGCACGCAGACCTTCCAAACGATTCTGATCGCCAGCCGTCGGTTCGGCAGCCACCGCCATCGCATTTACAACGGAAGCACCTCCCATTGCTGAAACCACCGCCGGATAAGACGCATTCTTAATTTCGGCGACCGGATACAGCCCGTTATGACTCCACAGATAACAGGTCACAGGCTCTCCCGTCCTGGTCATACTGGCAGGACAACCGTTCACGTCATAAGCAGTGACGGTTTTACGGTCTGTTTCGACGTCTTCCACCTGACGATAGACCGTAGACGGCACGGTTATTGTCTTACCACCGCAGGCTACTTGCGTATAATTATAGTTAACAGCCGCTTTTTTCACGCCGTCGATAGAAAACTTCTCTTCTTTCAAAGCCGACAAATTATGAGCACCGATCAGATAAAAATCGGTTGCATACGTATATTCCCGTTTGTATGTCTTACCGTTGCAGCTATAGGATTCACTTTGCAATAAGGTCGAATTACCGATATCGGCAAGCTGTATTGTATCGGGCATAAGCGGCCTGTCGATCGAACCGGCGCTCCGGACCGACATCAATAGGGACGTTCCCGGATCGCCGGGATCGGTCGGATCCTTCGGACGCTCAGGAGTAACCGGATGTAAAGTATCTATAGGCCGGTCGATTCCGGGGTTCTCCGGCACCAAAGGCGTATAATTGGCAAAAGGGTCTGTTTCGGCAATCGGAGTACCCGGATTCTTTTGGGGCGAAACAGTATAATATGCATAGTCCCAGCGTTCCCGCAGCGTATCGCTCCCGAAAATCTGCTTTTTCGTCGTCGATTTCAACTTACAATACCCGTTGTAAAGCTTTACATCGAAATAAAAGAAATCATTTACGCTTTTGAAATCTTCCGAATACTGCCCATTGGTCCGGTCCTGTATCGTGTAAACGATACCTTGTACATAAAGTCCTACCTGCAGTTCTTTCAAATCGAATTTCTCGTATTCATGGGTTTCTATCTCCACCGGTTTGAAAATTCCGTTTTCTTTTTTATACATTGTACGCCGGATAAGTTTATCGTAAGCCCAATTCGATTCCAGAAAATATCCCGGTATAAATTGTAACTTATAAGGAGCGCACTGGGAAGCCAGGGAACAACCGAAACCGCTCCCCAGATACCGCCGGTCTTCAGATCCTTCGAACGGATAGGAAGGTACATGCGGCCATCCGGCATAAACGAAATGGTTGCGTCCGTAACGCGGGTTGTATTCGTAATCCGTCCGGATCGTATCCCCGCTTCCGGCTCCGGTGGTCAATTCCGATACCCGCCCGTAATATACCCGGGCATTTTCCAGGGACAAGCCGGGCAGAACACTGCCCGAAGAATAAGAATTCGATTGCGACACCATAACCCGTTCAAAAATGGTACCGACACTTTTTATCCCGCTTTGAGTCAGAAAGCAACTGGCATTAACTTTTGTAAAATCTATCGACGTGAAACTGTCGTAATAATTGAAACTCCGTTTGCGTAATAAGGTTCCGTCCGATTCATACTGACCGATTTCCTTGATCCGGACACCGATAGATACCGGACCGATGACCGGTTCATCATGCTGATTCGCTTCATAGGCAAACTCCGTATATCCGCCCGTCGCATTCGTAATACGTTTCAAAGAATACCTTTCCGCATCGGAAAAAGAATAATCGTATTTCCCGGGTATCCGCACACTGCCGGTATTCAGAAAAGTCAGATTTTGGGTACTGGAAGCTGTGTAATACCCAAAAAAATCCTGGGCAAAACGGGAAGAGATAGTTACACTTTCATCTATATATTTAAAACCGTAACGATCGGCAACACTACCGTCCGAACCGTAAACCGTCACTCCCGCCAGACGCAAACGCCCGTCTCCGAAATAACTGTTCTGATTTTGAAACACGGCATACTGCCGTAAAACCGAACCGGCATATACATCCATACGGCTTAACCGGGCTTTCAGGCCGTTATCCGTACGGTCCTGCATATGTGTAAATACAACCTTCCCTCCTTTATAGCGTATTTCCGATAACACCTTACAATCGAAATATTCCACGGAACTCCAACCCAATATGTCCGGGGAATAATCCCCCACCGGGACATCCCCTAAAGCCGCGCTTGCCGAGCCGGATATCGTATTGACCGGTAAACTACGCGACCACTGGCCTACATTCCGGTAAACAAATTCGATGGTCTCCGTTTTATTAAACGTTTCGATTTTTGTCAGATACCAGCTCGAAGTAGTCCTGTAATCCGTATTCACATATAAATTGGTCATTGAAGTCGCTACCGGATTTCGTTTCCCGATCCCTTCCGTTTCCGTAAAATAATACGCCGTACCGTCCGGTGTCGTTATTTTAAAATTGAATTTGGAATAGACCGCCGAAGGTACCGATAATACTTCTATTTTATTATCGGTAACCGGAATCTCGGTAATCTGTTTCGTATTGACATCATAGATAAACGAACCGCTTCCTCCCGGAAAATTGTAATAATACCGGTCGTAACCAGCCTCTTTTTCATGCCGTAACACCTGTTTCAGGTATGTATGCTCCTGCCGGTTTATAATACTGATCTGATCCCGCAAATCGAAAGAACGGGTATCATCAGGCTGGTTGTTGACCACACGACTGATCACACCTCCCGCCACCAGACTCCATCCCAGGCCCGTATTACCTGAAACATCCTCCACTTTAATACCTCCCGCATGATAAGACAAACTCAGCGGCAATGACAGTTCCCGCAATTTTACAGTATAAAGCGGAACCGATATTTCCGGTATACCCGTACTGTAAGACACCGGATAGTCCACATAACGGATCAATTGAGCCGGCTCAGGGGTCGGTAACGAAAGATTATCCTGCTGGATTTTCGGCAGATCGTACAATTGGTTTAACTGCTGTCCATACCCCCGGCAGAACAATAACATAGCACACGTAAAAAGTCCCAAAGTTTTCATAATTGAAAAGATTTAATAAATAATACAAAAAATAAATCAAGCATTGTCAGACAATTCGAACAATAAGGCAAATAACCTATCTTATTTCGTTTATCACGCGACACATCCGTTATTCAACCGGAACAACACAAAAGCTGCACAATTCATGATAACCGGTTTTTCTGTACTAAATTTAAAGTACAAAAGCCCAAAAAATTCAGACAGGCAAAAACAAAAACCTTATCACTGCACTTATAACAATCTGATTATCAAATGCATTTTTAACAAAAACCTTATCAATATAAATCCGGCCCTTTTTTCTTAAGAAAAAAGGGCCGGAAATTCACAATTTCAGGTTTCGACCTGTTTAAAAATAATACCCGAGATTAAAATAGAAACCCAGCTTATCGGTATAATCGGACATATTGAAACTGCAACCGATGGGCCCGACAGCCGTATCATAAGAATAACCCACACTTCCGCCCCAGATCCCCCGGTCACCGAGGATATCGAAAAAATTATCGTTCTGTAAAGCAAAATTTCCGGTCACAAACAGATAATGGCGGCTTCCCATACGCTGACGGAATTGCAATCTGGCCACCATCAATGATTTTTCAAAGACTTCGATATGGCTGATACCTTCGAACGGAAGCTGCTGTGCCATATAACGGCCTTCTACCTGCCCTCCCATGTAATTCAGATAAGGATAAGGCACGTAATTACCGATCAACACACGCCCGTATACAGAAGGCAACATCTTAAAACGGTTGGAAAGCGATACAACACCCGTAAATCCGGCACTCAAAGCCGAACAGGGAGCATGTCCGTCCAGCCGGACAAAATTATCGGTATGCAACGAATAAGCAGCCTCAAAAGACAATCCCCGGGTCGGATAATATTTTCTGTCATACGTTTCCAAATGAGCCAAGGCAAAATAGCTAATGTATCCTTTCGATATGGCATCCGTACCCTGACTATCCTCCTTATATAAAAAGGGATCATAATCGAAATATTCATACCGCACCCCCACCTGGAATTTGAAATTCCGGAAATAAAGATCAGACAAACTGGCTTCTCCCAAATGATAACGGTAAGTAATGCTGTTACTTTTACTTCCTTTGTCATACAGATTAAAATCATTGTACCGAAACATATAAGCCAGATTCAAACGCCGTAAAAAAGGATTTTCCAAAGCATAGTCCAATCGGATATAAGGATTTTTATTCAAACGGGCAGTCAGAGAAAACTTGGACCCTCCCAAAGCTTTATAATTGAATTTGGTATTCAATAAAATAGCAGCCATTTCTTCCGTATCGAAACGGAAACCGAGATTCACAACATCCATATGCTTTTCCGTCAGCAACAATTCCAGAACGTATTCCGGCCCCCCGAGCAAACGATAGGTTACTCCGGAAAAAGCTTTTGTCCCATACAGAGAAGCGATAGCTCTATGCAACCCGGTCAGGGTAATCCCTTCATTTTCCTGTATCCGGATATTCCGGCGCAATCGTTTGGCCTCGTCTTCGGATACCCCTTTCAGCACGATCGAACGTATAAAAAAGGTATCTTCCTGTATCTGCCTGGGTTTCCGTACTACCTCCTCCGTTATTCCGATTTCCTTCTTCAAAGCCATCAGCTTTTCCCACTGCGCCTCGGCAGCCCTCTTGCCTCTGACAATCAGCGTATCAACGGCCTGCGGATTAAAGCTGGCAGCCGAATATTCATTAATATCCGGCTTTATATACAAATCCGTCAATGCATAATTTTCTTCGAACTTATTTAAACACATCAGATTAATCAACTGTCCCATCACCTCCGGAAAAGTATTCAACTTATCGCTCTTCCGCAAGTCAGCCTGTACATCCACTCCGATAATGATATCTGCTCCCATAGCCTTGGCTACATCTGCCGGAAAATTGTTGACAATACCGCCGTCCACCAATACCATACTATCCAGATGTACCGGAGTAAAAAAGCCCGGAATCGCCATACTGGCCCGCATCGCCTGCACCAGATTCCCCTTATTCAATACCACCTCCTGTCCGTCTACGATATTTGCTGCAATACAGGCAAAAGGAATGGGCAACCGGTTAAAATCCAACGAATCATGATATCCCAATGTCAAATCTGTAAAAAGATTGTAAACGTTCTGCCCGGCAACAAACCCGGCCGGAACACGCCTTTCCTTCCCTTTACCGAAAGAAAAAGAAAAAACATATTTTTCTGTAGCTTCCTTTTCCATAAAAGGCAGATAATCCCGCTTCACCTTATCGCTCAACAAAAAAGTCCAGTCCTGTTGCCGCACCAGCGTATCCAGTTCCTCTCCGGTATAACCGATGGCATACAATCCGCCAACAATAGATCCCATACTGGTACCGACCACATAATCAATAGGGATTCCGGCCTTTTCCAACACTTCGATTACTCCGATATGGGCTATTCCTTTCGCCCCGCCTCCACTCAACACCAGTCCCACTTTTTTCCGCCCGGCAAAAGAGTCCGAAAATACAATCGACAAACCGATCATAAGGATGATCGACAGATACTGCTTTTTCATGATTTACAATTTATTTGCTCTAAAAAACAAATATAGAATAAAATCAGTAAAGACACAGAAGTAATCCTCTGTGTCTTTACTATTGAATAATCCGTTTCCCGATTTACACGACATCCAGCGCCGGTATCAATGACTGATAGCTTTGTTATAATCTGCCAGGGAAACTTTCTGTTGCAGCCAGGTTTGAATCAAACTGCTATATGATTGAATCCAGGTCACCTGTGCCGAAAGCACATCGATAATCGGCAATTTTCCTTCCGTATAGCTGAACGTATTCAACTCCAGGTTTTCTTCCGCTATCCGGCAGGCTTCTTCAGCCACCGCTATCTGTTTTGTATTTTCGGTCAGGTTTGTCCAGGCATTACTGACTTCCAGGGTAATCTGATCCTTTGTAATTTGCAGGTCATACTCCTTGCTATGCAACATGGCCCGCTGTACATTCACCTCTTTACGATGAGCCCCCCACTGGAAAACCGGAATACTCACCGAAGCAAAAGCAACCGTATTCCACATTGTCGAACCGTCGATATTCAGCATCTGTGTGCCCCAGTTTTCCTTTAATCCAACCGCCAGGGAGGGCAAATATTTGCTACGGGTCAGATTAACCTGCCGCTTCTGATATTCAATATTCAACCCGGCAATCGTATATTCGGGCCGGTTTTCAAAAGCGGCTTCCGCTCCGATTTGAGGAGGCAGTGCCAGCAACATACTGATACTGTCGGTAATATAAACCTCATTCATCGGTAACTCCCCCATCAATACATTCAGATTCTGCAAGGCCACCTGAAATTGTTTAAAAGCATTACTTCTCTGCAACTCAGCATCCTTTAAACGGGCCTGTACCTGCAAAAGATCGGTTTTGCTGATATATCCGTCATTAAAACGGTCCGTCAGCACCTTCTCCAGTTCTCCGATAATCTTCACATACTGATTCATAACCCGGTACAGGTCTTTCTTGGCCACCGTCGACCAATAATTAACATCGGCGGCATACAGGATATTATCGACGGTCAGTTCTTCCGCTTTCTCGGCTATATTTTTCTGTACCTCGGCAGCCTTATAGCTGTTCCGGACAGCCCCGCCGCCATATAAGGTCTGTGTCAATCCGGCTTCGACACTGTAAGTTTCGTTCGCCATCGGAACCTTGACTCCGCCGAAATCCATATCGTAGTCATTGATACGGTATTGTACATTCCCAGAAACATTCACCTGTGGCAGATAAGCCGTTTTAGCCGTCTTCATCGCTTCCTGCATAGCTATGCGCTGTTCGGCACTCTGCTTGATCTGCTGGCTGTAATTCAGTACCTTTTGCCTGTACTCACCAACTGTCAGCGAAGTTGTCTGTGCAGCCAGCGGTAAACCGCCCAGCCAGCAACAACTGTATATGATCCATTTTTTCATACGTTACATTTATTATATTTCTAATTTTCAATTTACGATCAACAACCTATTATCAGCCACTTCTACAGCCAACTGCCAAAAATCGCAAATCAACAATCTAAAATCAATTACCGGTCAATACGTATCTTATAAAAAATACAATAGGTTACCGGCAAAACAAACAAAGTCAGCATTGTCGCCACAAACAGCCCCCCCATAATCGTCGCAGCCATCCCGGCAAACATAGCATCCCACAACAAGGGCAACATACCCAGAATCGTCGTACCCGACGCCATCGTCACCGGCACAATACGGGTTTTCGTTGCCTGTACCACAGCCTGTACCGGTTCTTTACCCGATTCGAGTTCTATTCCGATCTGATCCACCAGTACAATCGCATTCTTGATATTCATACCGATCAACCCCAATAATCCCAGCATGGCAAAAAAGTCCATCGATTTGCCGAATCCGATCAATCCCCACACCACGCCGATAAAAATCAGAGGCAACATCAGCATAATCACAACCGGACTCCGGTAATTTTTAGGAAACAGTAATAATAAGGTAAGATAAATCAACAAAAACATCAACGGAATATTTTTTCCCAAAGCAGCCATCGAAGTATCCTGTTGTTCCTGATCTCCGAAATATTTCATCTTATACCCCTCAGGCATCTGTACCTGACTTTGTACACTGGTCAGCACCTGCTGAAAAGCAGCCATCGCATTCGCTCCCCGTTTCGGATCACATTGCATCATCAAGCAACGTTCCCGGTTGTACCGTTTGATAACACTATAATCGTATTCCAATTTAAAATTATCGGTCACCTGTTCCACTTTTATCGACTTCCCTTTTGAACTGAACACAGGTAACGTACGTATATCCTGCGGATTTATGGAATCCTGATCGGATATTTTCATCAGAATCGGCATAAATACATCGCCTTCCCGGTATTCGCCCAAAGGAACTCCATTGGTAGCCGCTTTCAAGGAATACGCCACCTGCTGACGGGTAATCCCCAAACGCAACCCCTTTTCCTGCGAGAACATCGGTTTCCATACAGGTACAGGTGTTCCCCAGCTACTCCTCACTTCCATCACCTCGTCGCATTCACGGGCGATAGCTTTCGCCCTCTCACACAAGGCCACCAGGGTATCGATATTTTCTCCGATAAATCCGATTTCAATCGTCGCCTCCGGCACGGGCGACAACATGAACAAAGACGAACGGGTCAGTACATTCGGATAATTGCGGAGCATATAATCGTAAAACTCCTGCTCCATAGCAGGGGAATCTTTCGGATCGTGTGTTTCTATCAGCACATTGGCAAAATTGGGAATAGGTCCGAAAGAAGAACTGGCCAGGTAGTAACGCAAAGGCGAACTCCCCATCGTCACGGAAAAGGACTTCACCTTCGGATCCTGTTTCAGGTATTCTTCTATCTGAAACACATTCTGTTCCACATCCCGTATACCATAGCCATTCGGAAATATCAGATCGGCGCGCATATACGGTTTATTCATCAAAGGGAAGAAACTCTGCGGCATCAAAGCCATAACAACCAAAGAAAATATCAACACTGCAATAACCGTAAACAAAGTTATAAAGCGATGATGAATCAATTTATGCAATACTCCTTCGAACCTGTGATAAAATTTCGTATCATAGGGATCGGACTTTACTTCAGAGGTATTCTCTTTCAATATGAAATTCCCGAAAGTCGGTGTCTGGGTCAATGCCAATATCCAGCTAAGTCCGAGAGATACAGCCAACACGATAAATAAAGGCTTTACGATTTCAGCCACGGAATCGGGAGCCAGAAACATCGGTAAAAAAGAACAAACTGCAATAAAAGTCGCACCGAGCAGTCCCCATTGAGGTCCCGTAGCCCCTGCGATCAAAGCTCTGTATCTGGACATGCCCCGTTTGATTCCGATCTGGGCATTGTCGGTCACCACAATGGCATTGTCAACCAGCATACCCATGGCTATGATAAACGCAGCCAGAGAAGTACGGTTCAGGCCTACTCCCAGAAACAACATAATCAACAAGGTGCCCGTCACTGAAAACAACAGAGAACTCCCGATCAGCATACCGGCCCGGGCTCCCATCACGATAAATATAATAGCGACAACAATCAATAAAGATTCGATCAGATTCAGGATAAACCCGTTATTCGCTTCCCGGGCGATTACATTCTCCGGATAAATCGACACCACATCCATGCCGACGGGTATTAATTTCTCCAACAAATGCAAACGTCCGGCCACCAAATCCCCGACAGCAACTACGTTATCCTCAGCCCCGGAAGCAACCCCGATGCCGATAGCCCGTTTACCGTCCACCCGCATCAGATTGGAAGGCGGATCGAGGTACCCCCTTTCAACGGTAGCTATATCCCCCAACCGCACCTCATTACCTTCCTTTGTAATAATCAACTGATTGCGAATATCGTCCAGATCTTTATAAGTACCGTCGGCCACAATCTTTAACTGGAAGCTCCCGGCATTGATTTCCCCCGTATTTACCTGCAAATTCTGTGTCTGTAAAGTCTGGGCGATCAGGTTGGGATCGAGCCCGAGAGCAGACAATTTGGGTACGGAAAACCGTACATACACAACCTCTGTCTGTTCCCCGAACAACTGAACCTTTTGTACCCCTTCAATCGGGGTCAATTCCGTCTTTATTCTCTGCGCCCAGTCCCGCAACTCTTTATACGAAAAGCCCTCATCGATGGTAAGCGCATAATAAATACCGTACACATCCCCGAAATCGTCGCTGACGGTAATATCCGAAGCCCCCTGGGGTAATTTCGGACGGATATTCAACACCTTACGCCTCAACTCATCCCATTTCACAGGCATACGCTCCGGTTTAATGGTCGGTTTCAACTCGATGCTGATTTTAGAAATTCCGTAATACGATTCGGATTTGATCTGTTTTACTTCCGACATCGACTGGATTTCCCGTTCGATGGGTTCGGTTATCAATTTTTCCACTTCCGAAGCCGTAGCTCCCGGATACTGGGTGATCAGCACCGCCTGTTTGATAACAAAAGGTGCGTCCTCTTTTTTAGGCAATTTAAAAAACGAAATGGTACCTCCGATCAGCATGATAATCAGAAAAAAATACACTACTTTCGTATGCTCTAGTGAATATTTTGGAAGATTCATATGCTGCTCTTATTCTGTTAACACATTTACCGGCTGTCCGTCTATCAAACGGGTCGTCCCCGCAATCACCACTTTTTCATCCGGATTCAGTCCTTCTGTAATAATAATCATATCTTTATCCACCAATCCGCCTTCCTTCACTACACGCTGCTCCACTTTACCGGCCGCATCGTTATATACGAACACCCGTTTCTCTTTCGTCCGGGGATCCATAAAAACGGATGTCAAAGGCACCTGCACATAATTTGCATATCCCTCCCGGGATATTTTCAACACCACACGGCAAGAAAAACCGGTAGCGACTTTGTAATCATTCAGATTGAAATCCGGATCGTCTACATAGAGAGATACGGGAACTCCCGAACCGTCGGGAGAAGCTTCGATATACTCTTTCACTTTCGCCTTAAAGAATCTTCCGCGGTAATTTTCGAATTCCACGGCAATTTGGGGCGAAGCGAGCAAATACTGCATATTATTTTCCGGCAATGTGAATTTAACCAATAACTTATTCGGATTGATCAAACATACGATTCCCTGGCCTGCCTGCACTTTCTGATAATTTTCCACATATTTTTTCTGAATAAAACCGTCGAAAGGTGCCAGCAGTTTTGTCTCGTCCAATATGTTCTTTGCATTTTCATAAGCCGCCTTCGCATTGGCATAGCTGGCCTGTGTCGACTCATAATCCTGGTGCGAAATCGCCTGCTTTTTAATCAGTTTTTCCGACCGCTCCATCTGAGATTTAGCCGTCATATATGAAGACTTTTTAGCTTCATACTGTAGACGGAAGTCCAAAGGATCCAACACGGCAACAACCTGTCCTTTCTTCACCCGCTGCCCTTCTTCGACATTCAGGGCAATCAACGGTCCCGACATCTTAAAAGCCAGATCACTGAACTGATCCGGAGAAACGACACCACTGAAAGATTTTTCCACCACATTCAAAGGAAGTGCTTTCGTCACTTTTACCGGACGAGGACCGCTTTCCTTCACTTCCGGCTGTTTACACGACACAATACAAGCCGCACACATCAACCCAAATACTAATTTACCACGCATAATTTTTAAATTATTTCAAACATTTATTCATTCTTCTTACTCAAATAATTGTCAACCAGCTCCAAACCTTTCTGAGTCGCCATACCCCTGGCAAAATTTATAACAATTGTTTCAAACACCTCCGAAAACGAAAAGTTGTATTCTTCGATTTTTTCGAAATTCATCAGGATTTCGAATTGCGCTTGCAAAATCAATGCCAACAAACGACCGTTCAGTTCCGGACGTACATACCCTTCCCGAATCCCCTCCTCCGTCAAACGTATCAACCCCTCCGTATTCGATTTCCGGTTAGCTTCCAGATAAGGAAGTACCTTCGGATGATATTTCTGTAAATCACGCATATAATTCCGGTTTACCCGCCGTATCGCTTGCGATATCCGGGCAAATTCCTTCAATCCCAATTCAAACGGATTCGTACAGGTAAGCGCCAGTTTATCCCGCTCTTCCCTGCTTTTCTCCTCCTGATATGCCAAAGTTTTCAACAGCAAGGCATCTTTATCCCTAAAAACTTCATACAATGTACGTTTAGAAATACCAATATCCCCCGCAATAAAATCCATCGTTATCGATTTAATCCCGTGCATCAGAAAAAGTTCAGAAGCACGCTTTACAATCCTTTGTTCCAGTTCTGCATCCATATACCTTATTTTTTGAACCGCACAAAGGTAGCCTGAAAACTTTAAAAACCAAAAAAGTTTTCAAATTTTATTTATTGTTTTCAGCCCGAAACAAGTCAAAATATAAAAGAATTACTATCGGCAAAAAGCAGGTCTAAACTTTAAATTTTTAATTATTCAGGGAGAGATCAACATCTGAATTACCAATATCGGTTATCATTTATCGATTTTTTATAACCGTAAATCAAAAATTGGGTCATTTATTAAAACTTATCTGAAAAAATCCCGTAACTCTTTTGAATTCGGGTTCTTTGACATTTTACAACAAGAACAGACCTTTAGAATAGTCATATATTTCAAAAATTTAAAGAACTAAATTCAAGGTATTTACGAAAAAGGGAAATAAGTCAACGGATTTAAAACAATAAAACAGGAAACAGATCACAAAGAAAAATTAGTTAAAGAAAGAAACCCTTGAAATTACCGTAACGTTATAACTGAAAACTAAACTAACGAAAAAAGATGAAAAAGAAACTAGTAATGTTATTAATCGCGTGGGTACCATTGTTGTCATTCGCGCAGGAAAGTACTGAAATAGTGGTACAGGAGAGGAACACTTCCTGGAGTGGCTATGTAACCAATGGTTTCTGGGACAATTGGTTTATATCCATCGGTGCAGGAGGTCAGGTTTATTTCGGACAAAATGACTCCCAGGGTAAATTCGGGAAACGCATTGCTCCGTCTTTCGATTTTTCCATAGGTAAATGGCTCGTACCTACCATCGGCTTACGTGCCCAGGTAAGTGGTTTTACATTAAAAGGATTCACCTATGATCCCAATAACATGTATGTAACAGGCAGTCCCGACAAAGACGGTTTGTACAAACAAAACTGGAAACAGTTCAATGTTCACGGAGACGTGCTTTTGAACCTTTCTAACTGGATCGGCGGCTATCGTACGGATCGTTTTTACGAAGCCGTTCCTTATTTAGGATTCGGTATCATGCATGCTTGTCGTTCTGCCAGTAATAATGTATTCACGGCAAATGCAGGTTTGATCAACAAAATGCGTCTTTCCGATGCTTTTGACCTGAACGTAGAAATCCGCGGTTCGGTATTTGAAAAGAAATTTGCCGGTGAACCGGGAGGTAAGAGAGCCAACGGTATCTTAAGCGTAACTGCAGGTTTTACCTACAAATTCAACGAACGTCACTTCCAACGCAGCATGCAACCGGTTGTTATGGCAGAAGACATAGCTCTGGCTGCTACAACACAACAACTGGAAGCAACACGTGCTCAGTTAGCCGAACAACAGGCGCACAACCGGAAATTACTGGAAGACCTCGACCGTACCAGAGCCATGAAACAAGACGTAAAAGTTGAAAAAGAAACAGTAATGGCTCCGTTAGCTATTTTCTTCACCATCAATCGTGCCAATATTACGGCCCGGGATAAAGTCAACCTGAAATATGTAGCAGAAACGATCAAGCAAAATCCGAACAAAGTCTATACCATTATCGGATATGCGGATAAAGCAACCGGAACACCTGAATTCAACATGCAACTCAGCCGTCAACGCGCCGAGAATGTATTCAAAATCCTGACCAAAGATTACGGTGTTAATCCGAATCAACTGAAAGTAGAAGCCAAAGGCGGTGTCGCCAATATGTTCGACAGCAACCCGCTTAACCGGGTAACCATCGTCGAATAAGACACAAATAAAAAAGAGCAGACCCGAAAATCTGCTCTTTTTATTTTATTCCCGAGTCTGTTATTTCATAGCATCTTTGATCTGTTTCGCCAAATCTTTTACATCCGTACTTTCGGGAGAAAGTTTGAGGGCCTGATTGACATAATCCAACGCTTTCTTGAAATTTCCTAAAGCTTTTTCTTTTTCTGATGCATATTTTTCTTTCTCTGTATTGGCAATCGGAGAAGCTTTCTGCAAAATAGCGGCACCGTTATTAAAATACAAAGAAGCCAAAGCCATAAATGCTTTTGATTTCAGGTCTACATTGGTAAGATTGGTAATTTTCACATAATCGGCAGCAGCAGCCTCCAGATTATTGTTTTTTTGAGCTTCCACTCCTTTTTTCAGATAATAAGAACCGTACATACTTTCCAATTTCACATTTCCCGGAACAGCTTTTAATCCCTCTTCCAATGTGGCCAGCATCTCGCCTTCTTTTTTCAGGTCCTCTTCAGCCTGAGCCTTACCCAAATAAGAATTGGCCACTTTATAATTCTTTTTTATGGCCATCTCAAAATATTTCTCGGCAGCAGCATAATTATTCATTTTGCTTGCAGCAACAGCCGCATTATAAATATAAGCCTTATCGCTAAAATTTACGATCTGCAGATACTTCTCGAAATTCGTAAAAGCCTCTGCATAATTTTTAGCCTTCCAGGCAGCGTTTCCTGCATTCTTTTCAGTAGCACCGGGATCCTGGGCAAAAGCTCCTAAAGCCATAAAACTCATCAAAAGTAACAATACTGTTTTTCTCATAATTTTTCTCTTTTGTATTTAACGAATTTGTATTTTTCCTTTGTGGCAACTAAGGTAATAATGTCAATAAAAAATTCAAAGCAGCATTAATTTTTTTTAACACAAAATTAATTACTATACAATAAAGACAGGATTTTACACAATCCCTGCTCATCCTCTTCATCAAAAGCATCCGGCCGGTCGCTGTCGACGTCCAGACACCCGAATACTTTACCTTCCCTGTCCCGTAACGGGATGACAATCTCGCTTTTCGAAGCCGAATTGCAGGCTATATGTCCCGGAAATTCTTCCACATTGGGAACAATAACTGTTTTCCCGGAACTCACGGCTGCCCAGCATACCCCCGTATGATGGCGCAATTTCTGACAGGCTACAGGTCCCTGATAAGAACGTACAAGCAATTCGTCATCCACCAATACATAAACACCGGTCCAGAAAAAAGTCTGCATTTTATGATGCAACACGGCTTCCATCGTCGCCAAACGGGCCCAGATATCTTCGGTCGTTACGATATATTGCTTGATCTGCTCGTATAGCCGATCGTATTTTTCCAATTTTTTCGACATGTCCTTACCCTCAATTTTCTCCGATATGTTCCAGAATATCGATCAAATGCCGCCACCACATCTCCACCGTTGCAATATTTACTTTCTCATCCGGAGAATGAACACCTCTCAATGTAGGACCGAACGAAATCATATCCATATCCGGATATTTTTCCAAAAACAAGCCACATTCCAAACCGGCATGAATGGAACGAACGATCGGTTCTTTTCCGAACAATTTCCGGTATGATGCGACGGCAATCTTCAACAAAGCCGAATCCGGATTGGGAGCCCAGCCCGGATACCCTTCTCCATGGGTTACTTTCGCATGGGCCAGACTGAATACAGAAGCAACCATATGGGCGATATTCATTTTTTCCGAATCGACATCACTTCGTTGAGAAGTTGTAATAAGCACGTTGTCATCCAACATCTTTACAGACGCCAGATTCGTGGAAGTCTCCACCATTCCAGGCATACGGTAACTCATGCTGAAAACCCCGTGCGGACAGGCATACAAAGCATTCAACAACCGGGCAGTATAAATCGGAACCAACACTTGCTCCGGCAAATCCGTCGATTCCAGTTCCATCTTTAATCCGGGTTCGGTAAGCTTCCATACCGACTCCATCTCTGCCTGATACACATTGAAATCCACCCGTACCTGCTCTTTACACTTTTCGGAAAAGACAATGACGGCACTGGCTTCCCGGGCAATGGCATTTCTAAGGTTACCTCCCGAAAAATCAGCAATGCGAATGCCGTATTTATGATTTAAATCCCATAAAAAGCGGTTCAATATCTTGATTGCATTCCCTCTCCCTTTATTGATATCATCCCCGGAATGTCCGCCCTGCAAACCTTTCACCGTTATTTTTACGGCAAATACACTTCCTATCGGAGCGTCCTTTTCCACCGGCATTTCGATAACGGTATCTATACCTCCGGCACACCCGATAAACAGTTCCCCCTCATCCTCCGAATCCAGATTCAACAACATTCTTCCTTCAAAAAATCCCGGTTTTAAAGCAAAAGCGCCGGTTAAACCGGTCTCTTCATCCACGGTAAAAAGGCATTCCAACGGTCCGTGCTTTATGGTATCCGAAGCCAATATCGCCAACTGGGCAGCCATCCCGATCCCATCGTCCGCCCCCAAAGTCGTCCCTTTGGCTTTTACCCATTCCCCATCTATATAAGGCTGAATCGGATCTTTATCGAAATCGTGAACCGTATCCGCATTTTTCTCACACACCATATCCATATGCGCCTGCAATACAACGGTAGGCGTCTGTTCCATACCTGCCGAAGCCGGCTTTATAATCAACACATTTCCTGCTTCGTCTTTTTTAGCTTCCAATCCCTGCTCTTTCGCAAAATTCAGTAAATAGGCAGCGATCTTCTCTTCTTTTTTCGAAGGGCGTGGAATCTGGCATATCTCCTCAAAATAATGCCATAAATCTTTCGGTTGTAATTCTCCAAATTTCATAAGTAAGTAGTTATTAATCTTAATTCATCAAATCGGTCAATTTCCGTAAAACCCATACACAGGATTTTATTTCCTGCGGAGCAATTGTAAAAGTAAGGTCGGCATGCACCTGCTCTTCCACGCCAATCAAAGCCTTACGGGCTTCCTGTCCCTTCTCCGTTAACACCACAAAGTTATTCCGACGATCCTCCTGGCTCATCTTACGCTGTACAAAACCTCTTTTTGTCAAGGTATTCAGTAACTTGGTCACATTATACTTATCCTTCTGCAACCGTCTGGAAATCGTCTGCTGGTTGACATTGTCTTCTTCCCACAACACCTGAAGCAATTCAAACTGCTCCCGACTAAGATCATAACCTGCTTTCTGAAAAGCCCTGTTTAAAACTTTGGTATAGCCTCTTTCGGCCCTACTCAAATAGGATACCAATTCTCTGACGTCGTTCATTATCTATGTTGCATTTTATACTATACGCAAACATAACGATTTTTTTTAACACTTTTGTCTATTCAAAAGATTTTTTTCTCTTTTCTTTGCTTCCCGTCCCTATTATTCCCGGGTCTAAAAGACTTTCAGACTGGTTAATTCAAATTATCTGATCAAAAAAATTACACACTGGGACGGACTCATTTGTGTAATTTTTGATTTATGATTTTAAAAACCTCCTTTTTGGTTAAATCTACATCCCAATCGTAAATCAGAAATCTTAAATAATTTTTCTCTTTCCCCGTCTTACTTCAAAATCATCTCCCTGAAAAAAGTAAAAGTTTCCTCTTCAACTTCCCGGAAAGAACCGGAGGTTAGTTCACAGGCAATCACATGGGCGCCGGCATTAGGGAATGCAATTTTTACCTTCCTGTCTTCGGGGGTACCCAGGGCATCATACATCCACAAAGCCGCTTTCACGTCTATTGTCGGATCCTGGTGCTTTTTATCTTTATAATAATACCCTAAAAATACGGGCGCCTGCACTTTGGCAAATTCAGCTTCCGTCATACGGGCGTCCAGCAACTGTTGCAAGTAAACCGTTGCTTCCAGCCGGTAACTGCAATTCCAATACTGACATATTTTACTGTCGGGAGCATCCTCACTCTGTCTGTATTTTCCTCCATAGGCCAAGCGGGCGATTTGCAAGCCCCAGGGCCCCGACAAGAGAGGCGCAAACAGATTATTAATGCGTATATTCGGAGAATACAATATCAGTCCCTCCACTTTAGCCGGGAAATCGGCCGCCAACATCAAAGCCAAGGTACATCCGGTAGACGTCCCCATTATAACCACTTTATTTCCCAGATTGTGAGCTATTGCCAAAGCTTCGCGGGCAGAAGCATACAAACGTTCGGGAGTCATATTCAAAAGGGCATCGTCCCCCTGCAACCCGTGCTCCGCCAGACGGGGCAAATATGCATTTACATGAAATTCACGGACGAAATCGTGAGTCACAGGATAAGCTTCATACCGACTGGCGGAAAAACCATGTAAATACAAAAGGACATATTCTGTCTTTTTACCAACACCATCTCCCCATAAAACAAGGCTTTGATTGTCCGGTTTCACGGCATAGGCAGCCTCCTGTTCTTCGATATAATTTACAATACGATCGGCAGCAATTTCGATACGAGGAAAATCCGTATTTAAAACAGGTTCCGGAAAACGAGGCCCGGCTAACCAGACAACTACCAGCAGAAGTAAAATACTCCCGCCCCATATCAGCTTTTTCATAATCCCATGATTCCTTTTTTAGCTATCATCTCCAGAATGATCGGATTGTATTCCGGAAGACAGTATTCTTTTTCATTGACATTCACTTTTCCGTCGGATATATCCACAATTACAGCATCTCCGGAACGATATGCCTCTATGATTTCCGGAGCGACGATAATCAACAACCCGTGATTTAAAGCCATCCGGAAAAAATTACGATTAACGGATTTCACGATCACGGCTTTTACCCCGGCTTCCACTAAACCGATGGCGGCATGTTTGATCAATTTACCGCAGCCGAAATCTTCACCTGCCAGAATAATATCACCCGATTCCACCCGTGTTGCAAACGAAGCATCCAAGCCGGCGAGCAAATGCGGGACCATCGCACGCGAATCCTCGATCGGAATCCGGTAAGACTGCTTTTCTTCAAACAACTGACCGGAAGAAATATGATTCACATCCGTATAATTCCAAACATATCCCCGTCTGCGGTCGTCACATTCATCAATCCGTACCGCTACAACGGGAGTCGCCCAATAACCGTATACCTCTCCCGAATATTCTACCTCTGCACTTAGCTTTCCGGTCAATGCAGTCGCGGCAACTGTTGCAGGCGACGCAATGTATTTCTCCACACCGACTTCCGACATCCGCTGCATGGAATTACTATTGGTGGTCGTAATAAAACGTTTGGTATCGGCATTCAGCATATGACTGCTTCCCAGACAAGGTCCGCAACTGGCACCCAACACGGAAGCACCGGCCTTCGTTATTTTATCTACAAGTCCTTCCTCCCGGGCCTGTATATAAATATCATAGGAAGCCGGTATAACGGAAAGCTGAAAACCGGAAGCCAACCGTTTTCCCTCCAGAATACGGGCCACTACCCGCAAATCTTCAATACGTCCGTTAGAACATGCCCCGATCAAACCCTGCTGAATTTCCAGCATTTCCGCTTCGGCAACACTCTTCACATCATTCAACTGATGAGTAACCATAACCAGCGGCATCACCTGTCCTAAATCCAGTGTAAACTCTTTGTGATAAACGGCATTCTCATCCGCCCATACCCCTTGTACGGCATAATCCCCGAAATAATCCGCCAATCTGTCGTCAGGCGGAAACACAGAGGTCTTCAATCCTGCTTCTGCCGATATATTGGCAATTGTCATCCGGTCGGAAATCGACAATTCTTTCACACCTTCACCATGATATTCGACAAGGGTATAATCCACATCCTCATCCCTCAGCATGCCCAGAATATGCAAGGCTAAATCTTTGGCATACACCCCTTCCCTAAACTTACCAGATAACGTAATTTTTACCGTCTCAGGTACCCGGAACCACATCTTTCCGGTCTTCCACAAATAAGCCGTCTCGGTTTTATTCAATCCGACGGCAAAACAGTCTAACGCACCTGCCGTACAAGTATGGCTGTCGCTTCCGACAACAACAAGCCCCTGGTGCAGAAAACCGGCTAAAACCTGATGACAGATCCCTTTATCACAATCGAAAAAATGCTCTACACACTGTTCTTCCATAAAATCATGGATGGAATTGTAATCCTGGATCATATTGTTTACCGTCCCGGTCATCTTACGGTCGAGAACAACCACCAAACGGTCCGGATGCAATACATTTTCTCCTCCCATCTTCTGAAACAGTTTCCGTACCCGGGCGGAATTATCGTGACTGAGTACAATATCAGGCTCGATATATACAATGCTTCCTGCGGGAGCATTCAATATTTTTTCAGCAAAAGTATTTCTTCTCGTCATACACACTACTTTTTAACAGCTTTATCCGTAAACAAAATCCCTTTCAGATGATCTATTTCATGCTGGAAAACAACTGCGGTAAAACCCTTCACCGTATCCCGGCACACATTATGATTCACCTCATCAATATAACTGACAACAATTCGTTCGGAGCGCATCACGCTATCCCGGGCTCCGGGTAGCGACAGACAACCTTCAGGACCACATTGTTTCTCTTCCGAATACTGTATTATTTCCGGATTGATATAAAACTCAAAAGGTTCTCCCGCCTTATCAAACCGCTGCACAGCGATCAATTGTCTCGACACACCGACCTGCGGTGCTGCAATGCCAACCCCGGTATTAGCCGTATCCCTCACTGTCGCCAGCATACCTGCTTTCAACAGCCTGTATTCCTCTGTCTGTAACATTTCCGGAGTCAAAGCCAAAGCCCGGCTTCTAAGCAATAAAGAATCCTCCCCGTTATCTACCGTATACAACCGCATCATCTTTCCTTCCCGGGACCAGATGATCTGCTTTTCTCCCGGCGTAAAACCTTCCCGGCAACATCCGCCTGCTCCAATCAGATATACCATACTCCCGATAATCCATATATAGCGGGATATACGGGGAAAAACACAACTTGTTGTGTCCGGTTTTCTTTTCATTCGGTATCTTATATCAAAAATTTTGCAATATACTTTTTACATTCCGGATTTTTTCCACATCGCTATAGGCAATATCGTATTCCGGTATTCCCGGTACGCCACCCATAAAAACAGCCGGATTCCGGAACGACATTTTACTGTCCCTGCTGCTTTTACCGCTCATATGCAATGCATTGACTCCCAAAGCAGCAATCGTAGCCGCATTAGCGGCACAAACACCGCTGCCGGCCATAATGTGAATACGCCCCTCCGCCGACTTTACAATCTCCCTGAGGGTATCGTATCCTTCCATAACCGTATTCCGGAGTCCCGATGTCAGTATCCGGTAACAACCGGCTTCAATAACAGCCTCCAACGCCTCTTTATAATCGTCCGTCATATCGAAAGCCCGGTGAAAAGTCACCTGCATAGGCAAAGCCAGCCTCACCAATTCTGCCGTACGCACTTTATCGACCTTCCCGGCCCGGTCCAATATCCCCAACACGACGCCATCCGCTCCCGTCTCTTTGGCAAAGAGAATATCCTCCCGCATCTGCCTGTACTCCAAATCAGAATATAGAAAATCTCCTCCCCGGGGACGGATCATGACAAACAACTGCATATTCCCGGTAATTTCACGGGCCATCCGAATCGTTGCAGCAGAAGGCGTTGTTCCTCCGTCATACATTCCGGCACACAGTTCCACCCGGTCTGCACCGCCCTCTTTGGCTGCCAGACAAGATTCCAGGGAATATGCACATATTTCCAATTCTGTTTTCATAGATCATAAACTCAATATAAGGATTCCGTTTTATCTCTCAATTTTTGACCGCAGCATTCCGGTCTGTCACTTTCAGACTCCTGATCTTCCCGGTAAATCCGTCCTCTGTATCCCCGATTTGTTCCAACGGGAAGACAAGAGTTTGTTGGATATACATTGTACTTTCACGGCCGTTCTTATCTTTTACAACCCGCTTTTTCCCCTCCAAACGCTGTTCCTGCTTCCCATCAACATACAATGTAGTACCTTTAGCATCCCCTTCTATCTTTATCTTCTGCCATTCGGCGGGTTTCAGCTGATAATCGAAAGTATAAAAATAACCGTCACGCCGGAACCCCAATTGTCCGCCGGCAGTATATACGACAACCGCATCGGGCGAACGGAACAGGACAGACTCCGTTGAATTTCCACTGGCAGGCGCAATCTCAAACTCAACCGCATAGTCATATCCGATTTCCTTTACCGGAGTACGAACCATTGTTTTACCGTTCAGCTTTAATCCTTCTGAATTTACAGCCTTTACGGGAATCATGCAATCATACCCATTCCCGGATAAATCTTTACCTTCCGTCGTTGCAAAACGATATTCCAAAACTGTAGCCCCGGCAGATTTTACCTTACCCATCAAATTTACTCCCGGTGCCTCACTCAAATTTCCCGCTAAAGCGGCAAAAGCTTCATACGGAACTTCTGTACGTCCGGCCCACATTTTCTGTGCCAACACCTGCATCGCGGGAAAAGTCCGGTGATGCACATCTTTTTCGGAAATGCCGTTTCCGCAATGGTCGTTCCACACGGCAAACGTTCCGCCCAGAATTTGCGGGTGACCGGCAGGAAACAACTGATTCCCGATTTGTATGGGTTCCCATTTATCATACACCACACCTAAATTGAGGTAATCATGATAATATCCCGCAGCAGGCACGATATACAACCACCCGTCGGGCGTACTGATCAGCTCATATCCCTCTTTTATCATCTCCTTCGGATCGGCATAACCGTTGTACCAGACATTCATAATTACGTTTTCAGAAGTAACGGGAGTTTTGCCCTGCGCATGTGTCAATGCCCCCCAAAGCCGGGCCCGTTTGCCGAACCCCTGCACATATTTCAGATAATGGTTGGTAAATTTCCGGAAACCCTCCGCCTCTTCTTTAGCATATTCATCCGTACCGATATGTACTTCGGGACCGACAAACACCGGTTCGCTACCCCCGAGATATTCCCTGAACAAACTGTCCAGAAAGGGATATATTTCCGGATTCGACAAATCCAAATGATCCATACCGTATTTCCGGCTCCCCAACGATTTCCGGTAATGTGAAAATGCCAGTGAATGAGCAGGAACATCGATTTCCGGCACTACATTCACGCCATAATCCATTCCCTGTAATTGCAAATCCGTAAACTGACGTTTTGTATAAAAACCATCCTTGGCCGTCAGACCGGGAAACGTTTCACACTCCAGACGGAAAGCAGCATAAGTTTTGTCCCAATCGTTATCGAAAAATTGTATAAACCCATTATCGTTCAAATGCACATGAAATTCATTCATCTTGTAATAGGCCATAATTCTGACATAAGCCTGCAAAAATTCCAGACGGAAAAATTTACGGGCCACATCCAGCATAAATCCCCGGCGCGCATACTTCGGATAATCCCGGATTTTCCCGACGGGCAAACTCAAACGGCCATGTTCTGCAAGTTGTAACAAAGTACGTGTTCCCCAAAATACACCTTTAGCAGCAACTCCTTCTATATCCACCCGCTTTCCTATCGTCATGCGGTACCCCTCTTCCCCCAGACTACGATCGTCTGTTTTCAATGTAAGGTAGATATCTCCTTCACCGGGATTTCCCGTTTTCACCTCGTATTTAAGTCCGCATAAAGTATTCATATCTTCAACCAGTATCTCCGCCGTTTTTTGTAATTCGCGGACATAGGCCGGATCAATAACGATAGTTTTCCCTTTTTCCAACAGGAAAACACCTTTTCCTCCACACCATTCCCGTATGGATGGTATCACTTCCGGACAAGCATTGGCATCAGCCAAAGGCGTACACTCTCCCGGAACAAGGGCGTCCAGATGAGTCACTTCCAGCGTCTCTCCCGTACCCTGATCGGTAAGCGTAAAATAAAACCGTACATAAGCATCTGTCAAAGGCTTCCCGATATGTCCCTGTGCATCCACTACCGGCAAACGGTCCGTTCCTTTCAATTCCAAAACATACCCCTCCGGTACCGCCGGGAAAACCACCTGTTTATCACCGGCCTGAATACCGGGCATTTTCAATCCGTCGGCAATCCGCTGTATATTAGTTACTGTCAAAGTATCAACAGCAAATACATTCATTATATACAATACACAAATCGCTAAAAATATTCCTTTCTTCATACAATTGTTTTAAAATGCCCTATAAAAGCCGACAATTCATGTTTTACAAATTTTTATAGAGCAGATTGCAAAATATAATATCCGTCAACGGATTTATCGATTCAATACACTCATATGATCTCCATGCCCATCACCTCCCGGAAACAGCGGAGAACAACCTGTTTTACCTCTTCCATGCTTACTTTATGCCCTAACTCTTTTTCCAGCGAAGTGACCCCTTTGTCGATAAAACCACAGGGATGAATATAATTAAAATAACTCAAATCCGTATTCACATTCAAAGCAAAACCGTGCATGGTAATATAACGGGAACATTTCACCCCGATCGCACAAATTTTCCGTTCCCTGCTGCTACCGGCCTCTAACCATACACCTGTAGCACCTTCCACCCGGCAACCTTCTATCCCATACTCCCGGATACTCCGTATCACCACTTCCTCCAGCTCATGAACATATTCCTTTACTCCCCAGCCGAAATTTTCCAGGTCGATAACCGGATAGGCCACCAATTGCCCCGGACCGTGAAAAGTAATATCTCCTCCCCGGTCGACTTTTATAAACTCGGCATGCCTGGCCCGAAGTTGTATGGTATCAATCAGCATATTACCCTCTTTTCCGCTTTTACCCAAGGTATATACAGGCAAATGTTCCACAAAGAAAAGGTAATTGGAAGTTACTTTTCCTTGCAGCTTCCGTTCCCTCGTTTCCTCCAGCACCTTCTCCTGCATTTCCCACACTTCCCGGTAACGCCTCGATCCTAAATCCTCATATATCGTATGTCTCTTTTCCATATTGAACTGATAAATTCAAACCTACCGTTTTTCATTCAAAAATGACATTATGAATCATCAAGCGAAAATTCAAACGCCTGATGCCTGTCCTTTGTCCGCATGCAGGACCATCGTTCTCACCAGCTTCTCTTCCGCGATTCTTACAAATCACCTTTCTGGCTTATCTGACATGTTTCTCTGCATGATAGCTGGAACGCACCAATGGTCCGCTTTCGACATGTGTAAACCCTTTTTCCAAACCGATACGACGATATTCATCAAACACTTCAGGGGTAACATATTCCTTCACTTCCACATTAGATGCCGTCGGCTGCAAATATTGCCCGATGGTCATGACACGGCAACCGACACTTCTCAAATCATCCATCGTCTGCAAAATCTCTGCTCTTGTCTCGCCTAATCCCAGCATAATTCCGGATTTCGAAACAACACCCGATTCCGATACCTGCCGTACAACCTCCAGCGACATATCATAGGTAGCCCGGCTACGAATAGCATTCGTCAAACGCCGTACAGTTTCCAGATTATGCGAAATAACTTCCGGACGGGCAGCAATAACTCGGCCGATTAACTCTTTCCTACCCTGAAAATCAGGTATCAACACTTCCATCGTAACCTCCGGATTCTCTTTTTTTACCGCTTCTATCACTTTCACCCAATGAGCAGCCCCCAAATCATCCAGATCATCCCGGTCAACCGAAGTAATCACTGCATGTTTCAGTTTCAGTAACTTTACTGAATTCGCAATATTATAAGGCTCTGAGGGATCCAGAGGAGCCGGTTTTCCGGTTTTCACATTACAAAACTTACATCCGCGGGTACAGACATCCCCGCAGATCATAAATGTCGCCGTACCGCATCCCCAGCACTCTCCCTGATTAGGACACATTCCACTCGTACATATCGTATGTAAATGATGCTCCCGAACAATATTCAGTACATCTACCGAAAGCTGTCCCTTCGGTAATTTAATTTTTAACCATTCCGGCTTTCGCCTGCTATTACATGCCATATTATCTGTTTTATATTCTCCACTTTCCAAATTACAATATCTTACAAAAATAGAAAAAAGAATTTGTGAAATCTGAAAATTTAAAGATTAGCTGATGAACTATTTATTTTTATAATACAACGACACTGAAAACAAGCCTCGTATACAAAAAAACGGTACATCCGTTAAGATGTACCGTCTAACTAACCCCATAAACAACAATAATTATTCCCGTAATTATTACTCAGTTGCTATATGAAAAAAACTTTTAGTTGTTTGTAACTAAGATGCACAATTACGGGAATGGTTGCGTTCCGGTATAAAAAAAAATTTATTTTTTTTCAAAATAGCGGCAATAAGCCTTGATACCACACTCTTCACACTTGGGTTTCCGGGCCGTACAGGTATAACGCCCGTGCAATATCAGCCAATGGTGGGCCGTAGAAAGAATATCGGGAGAAATATTTTTAACCAGTTGTTTCTCGGTTTCCAAAGGAGTCTTAGCACCGGTTACCAAACCGATACGGTCTGCCACCCGAAATACATGAGTATCTACAGGCATGGCAGGACGATGAAAAGCCACCGCTTCGACCACATTAGCCGTTTTACGCCCCACTCCCGGTAAGGTCTGAAGCAACTCCATATCATCCGGTACGACACCGTTAAAATCCTCTACCAGCTTCTTCGACATAGCGGAAAGATGCTTGGATTTATTGTTGGGATACGAAATCGACTTTATCAGATCATAGATTTCTTCTACCGTTCCCTCTGCCATAGCAAAAACATCCGGGAAACGCGCGAATAAGGCAGGCGTAGTCATATTTACCCGCTTATCGGTGCATTGGGCAGACAATATCACGGCCACCAAAAGTTCAAAAGGAGTCTGATATTGCAATTCACTTTCCGCCACCGGCATATGCTCACTAAACCAGGCTATAAAACCTTTATATCTTTCTTTCGTTGTCATTTTCTTTTGTATTAAAATTATTAAACACGTTACCTCACCATTTACAATCAAACCTGCACACCCAATCGTAAATCAGAAATGGAAAGAATTTCTCCGTTTACCTCTCCTCCACCCTTGTATTTCAAATTTAAAATCGTAAATCGTAAATCAAAGATCGTAAATCATAAATCATAAACCCCCTTCTCCTATCCTTTTCAAAAACCGCTCTTTCTTCGAGTCCGGACAAAGTGTAATCGTATACAACAACTGCTTGTCTTTATCCCGGATATCCTTCTTATCAGCCTTTTCATTCTTAATGATCTCATTATATTCGGCACTGGAAGATAAGGCATACAAAGACTTATCGGAATATTCGAAATAATACCACATATTGTCATCGTAAAGATACATATAAATCTCATTTCCTGTTCTCCGCCGTATCAATTCCATCTTTATTTTCATCTCTTTTCCGACCGGTTTCTTCATAAACGACAACACCATAACTTTTCCGTTCGCCACATAACTTCTTTTCCCGGCATCCCAACTCAAAGACAACGAATCAAGGACAAACGTCTGATTCAGTGAATCCGGAATATTGTTACCGCTTCTATCCAATTGCTTATTCAACAACGCCATTTCTTTACGCCCGAATACAGCCGTCAGTTTGGAACGCAAAGCCGGCGATATCTGTATCCCCTTCAACTTTTTATCAGTCAAATCCCGTTGCAGCACGGCCTCCATCTTTCCCAACATCGGGAAATTAATGATATACAAAGCATTGTCTATATTCAATTGTTCTTCTCTCAGATTATACCGAATCTGTCCGGCAGTATTCTGATAGATTCCCGGAGCTTCCAAAGCTATATTCAAACGGCCGAAAGCCGATACGGTAGCTGTAGCGGGATCGTAGCACATCCGGTAATCTTTACCGATAAAGGTATCCCGGATAATGTATTTCTTGTCGTGCTTAGACCACACCATCTCCCCTTGCCCTCCGATAATTAATTCGTCATTATAAAAAATCCGGTTACTCTGGAAAGCGGCATAAGGTTTGACAACCTTATCGACATTCAGGAAAATTCCGTTGTAAATCCGCGCATCCTTATCGTTACGGTTCTCCACCTGTACAGGTATACGGATATCATTGGCCGCAAAATAAGTTTTCACCTTCAGCCAATTGTGTTTCAAAAATGAATCATCGGTAATCAAACCGACATAACCGTTGAAAAACAAATGCTTTTCCCTGGAAAACATCGTGATATTGCCTTTATAAACAATGCCTTCATTCAGATCAAAAAAAGCATTGTCAGGAATATTTACTTTCGCATAAATAAAACCGGACGTATCCGCTTTAATCTCCGTAAAGCGGATCACATTCCGTTTCCGGTCCTGATTGATATAATCGAAATCACCGCTACCGTCAAAAGTATACCTGCCCTTTAACTTTAAATCCACATTCGTCAGGGTTTTCGTCCGGTCGGTCAATTCACACAAAAACCGTCCTTGCTTGAATTCCTGAATATCCCCCAAACTACCGATAAATATTTTTCCTTCATCGGGGAAAAAGCGGCCGTTGGCCAAATCGATATGATTGACCCAGAAACATTGTATTTCACCGGTTGCCAGATTATATTTTGCAAGCGGAGCAATAAAAGTAAGCGAATCACAGGCCTTGTCTGTCGAAACGAATATATTCTTCCCCTGGTCGGGTATCCGTTTCTCATCGTCGATCTGCCAGATCCGGTGCAACTCTTTCTCATCCTCAATGCCGATATTCAAATAAGCCTCATCCATATACCACACAAAACTCCTGAAAGAACATTCGTATTTGTTGGACGGGAAATCGGCCTTATTGGCATCCTCATTATTCATAAACTTACCCTTATTCAATGCCAGATCGATATTGGCCTTTACATTGGCTGTATTCAACTGTATATTCTTATTGCCCAGCGAGCTCAACTGCAAATCGGTATGTTCGGAAAGGATATTATGATCCTGTAAATGAAATAGCGTTGAAGAAAGACTGGCATCTTTCATCTCAATCGTTCCGGAAGCATTCATCCGGTCTTGATACACAAAAAGCGTTCCGGCATGTTTAATCCGGTCATTATACACACTGAAAGGTAAGGTTGTCGACGTCGCCATCAGATTCTTATCTTTTCGAAGGTATTTAATCTGTACCTCTTTCCCCACAGCCCCCGGACGCCGGTCTGCGACAGAATCTACTGTAATCTGCTTCGTCGCTGTCATCATCGAATCCGGAGTCATCAATATATCGGAAGATTTAAAATCAGTACCGTTCATGGTAACAGCTCCATCTGCCCGGAATCCGTTCTGACTCATCGTAATGCGGCTTTTCAGATTTCCTTCTCCGTACAGCTTCAATCCGTTTCCCGGTGTCTCGTATTCCATTCCCAAAGCATTCCCCTTCATCAACACCAATGTATCGTTGATATCCGGTACGATATGAGACACCATCGTACCGCTGAAAGCATAACGGAACTTACCGGCATCATTGATATTTTTCAATGTATAAGGGCGGATCACAAAATAAAAACTATCCTGCTTATAAACTCCGTTTTGTATCTCCGGATCGTCGAAATACACATAAGAATCTTTCGTCGAGTTGAAAACCGGGAAATCGGGATTTTCTTTCCTTCCGGATTTGTTATCCGGTTTGTCGATGACGATATCGCCGGTTACATCCCGTATCAACGAGTTGATCCTTTCCCCTCTTTTTCTCGTCATGCGGTCCGTAAGATACATGCCGGTAGAATCGACATGTGTCAAATCCACCGTATAACGGTCGTATGAAAAGAAAAGATTCGTCCCGTACATATCGAACATTCCGGCTTTCAGCTTACCGCTGAATTCCATATCGCGGTTCTTCATCATCACGACCGTTTTATCCGAAGGTTCCACATAGATATCTTTGGTCTCACTGATCGTAAATTTCTCCACACCGTAAATCTTCAGATTATAATTCCTTAAATCGAGTACGGCATTGATACGTCCGTTCTTCGGATGCGAATCGAAACGGATATTATCGTAATCCCGTTTCCCGACACGGGCCTCCGTATAAGCAAACAAACGGGGCTTTAGCGTCACTTCGTCCTTCTTTTCATTATAGTCCAGAAAATCCCGGTACGACAAAGAAATCAACTCCTTGCGCAACTGGTCTTCCGGTTTTTTCATAATCCCGGCATATTCTCGTATCGAAAATGTATTGGTTTCCAACTCGATTGCCGCTTTATGCAGACCGTTTAAAGGATGCACTTCATCCAGACCCTGCAGGTTATCGTAAATACGATCATTGAAAAAATTCAGGGATTCGACCTGTGCCTTGAAAAGTCCGGAGCGGCTGTTCATACTCATTTCCATATAACTGCTGTCTATCGGCCATATGATCTGCTCTACACTGAACAATATTTTATGAAAATCGTCCCTGAACGGCACATGAAGACTTTGTTCCGTAAGCCGCTTGACCGTTACCGTACGGTTCTTATCCATATAGACAAAATTGACATTCGGATGAAACAACTGTCCGGAATCCATATCCAGAACGATCCGTGAAGTCGCAGCCAGCACACGGCTCGTATCGATCGTAAAACGTTCCGAATAAACATACATATTCAAGGTATCGTTAGGCTGGATATGTACATAAGCCGGATTCTCTCCCGGTCCATACCCGGAAAACTTTTCCCCGGCATAAATAATCCCTCCCCGGTAACTGGCATACGGGAATAAAGAATCGATCACAATATCGGTTGCATACGACATAAAATAAGGATATTCCGCTTTTTTATTCCGGGCATATTTGGAGGCATTATCCTTTAATTTTCCCAAAATCGGCCGGCCATATTTGGCTTCGCAATGAAAAAGCACCGAATCCGCAGCATATTCGGACATATTCAAATCGATCGTATACCTGGCCAGATCGGCCTTCAAAGAATCCACATCCGACCAATATACGCATCCGCCCCGGCCGCCCCATTTATTACTCTCCAAAAAATAAACCCCTTCTGTAGAAACGATACATATCGAATCTTTAGCCGTCTTACAGACAACCTCCGCCTCTGTATAGTCTATCCGTAGAGGAGTACCCCAAACCCAGCGGGCCTGTCCTTTGATATACCATCTGTGGGATGTCCCGGCAAACAGAAGATCGTCACACGCCAGCTTGCGGGTCGACTCCAGATATCTTTTTACCACGGTCCGTTTTTTATCCGGAGCGTTCAGAGCCTTCTTTATACCGGTCAGCCACACGTCTAAATTTTCCTTTTCCTGTTTTTTGCAAAATGCATTCACACACTCCGCAAAATCCCGGAGTTCAGCAACCGGAGACAAACGCAGTGTCTGCATATCCTGAAAGATAACACGGATACTGTCCTTCTCGTTTTCAGGCAAAAAAGAAGAAGTCCACGTCGCGATACAATCATCGATCAAAACTTTCTTTTCTCCGGAACGGACATCCTTAAATATTGTTTCCAACGACTGGGTTAAAGTCTTGGTATCCTGGGAAAAAACAGAAGAGCAGATACAGCAGCACCAAAGCAAGGAAAGGCAATATAAAGCGACACGCATACAAATTCTTTGTTTTAATTATTTTCAATAAAACTTTACAAAAATAGAATTTCTTACCCAATATTCTTAAAAAGAAATGTCTATTTTTGTCAGTGACACACTAACATGACTAACTATAAGGAATCGTGATGAGGGAATTACTATCCAACTACAATCCGCTGATCGGCGAAAAACTCGGGACATTACAGAAATCATGCCGTAACCTGTTGTCAGAAGAAGACATCCGGCTGGTAGAAAAAGCTTTTACTATTGCCATTCAAAACGGTACACCGCCCGAGACATCATCTGACGTTACACCTGTATTATTACCGGAACAGGAAGTTACTCGTATACTCGACATTGCCTACATTGTCACATCGGAAATCGGCTTGGGACGCACCTCTTTGATTTGTGCCCTATTGCATCAGTCTGTTGAAAAAGAACAAATCCGGCTCGACACCGTCACAGATATATTCGGTCAGAAAGTAGCACAAATCCTCGAAGGCCTCAAAAATATCAGTCATATCTATGCGACACAAAAAATTGTAGACTCGGAAAATTTCCGGAAACTATTATTGAGTTTTGCACAGGACATCCGTGTACAACTAATCTTTCTGGCGGAAAAACTTTATGCCCTCCGGGAAGCCGAACACATGCCTTCCGGGCAACAAAAAGCTCTGGCACAGGAAACAGACTACATTTACATTCCTTTTGCACACCGCCTGGGCTTGTATAACATCAAATCGGAAATGGAAGACCGCTCCCTGCGCTACTCCAATCCGGATATTTATGCCGAAATATCACGTAAACTGGCAGAATCGAAAGACGCCCGCGAAAAATACATTGCCGAATTTATCGCTCCCATCGTCGAAGAGCTGAACAAACGCAACATCCGTTTCAAAGTTAAATACCGGACGAAAACCATCGCTTCCATCCTGAATAAAATGCGTAAAAGCCAGGTGGAATTCGAAGAGATATACGATATTTTCGCCGTACGATTCATCATCGATAGCACAGGTGAAAATGAAAAACCGGATTGCTGGCGCGTATATTCCATCGTAACGGATAAATATACCCCTAATCCGCAGCGGCTGCGCGACTGGATTTCCGTACCGAAATCCAACGGTTATGAATCCTTACAAACCACCGTTTTAGGACCGGGTAAACGCTGGGTAGAGGTACAAATCCGCACCGAACGTATGGACGAAATCGCGGAAAAAGGTTTTGCCGCCCACTGGAAATACAAAGGAGGAAGCTCGGATTCCATCATCGAAAACTGGCTGAACGAATTGCGCGAAATCCTGGAAAGTCCGGAAGAGAATGCCATCGAATTACTGGACGACCTGAAACTGGATTTACAAGACAAAGAAGTCCATGTATTCACTCCCAAAGGAGACCTGATCACTCTTCCGGCAGGAGCCACATTGCTCGATTTTGCCTACGCCATACACACCAATATCGGAGGAAAATGCGTCGGAGGCAAAGTAAACCAACGCAATGAACCCCTGCGCTATCAACTCCGCAACGGCGATCAGATATCGGTATTGACCTCTTCCAACCAGCAGCCGAAAGCCGACTGGCTGAACTTTGCCGTAACCTCCAAAGCCCGCAACAAAATCCGGCAATACCTGAACGAAGAAATCAATCACCAGGCCAATATCGGAAAAGAATTGCTGGAACGAAGACTGAGAAACTGGAAGATCGATTTTACGGACGACGTCATCCGTAAACTGATGCAGCATTACAAATACAAATTTGCCCTCGATTTATACCAGGGAATCGCCATCGGCAAACACGATCCCACAGAGATCAAAGAGATTTTACTGCAGACAAAAGAGGAAGAAAAACCGGCAACCGCCGCAATTCCCAAAGATATACGCATCCATCCGAAAAAAATCAGCGAGGATGTATTGGTTATCGATAAAAACGTAAACAACGTAGATTATAAATTTGCGCGTTGTTGTAATCCGGTATACGGAGATCAGATCATCGGATTCGTATCCATCGGAGAAGGTATCAAAGTACACCGCCAACAATGTAAAAATGCCCTTGATCTGCAAAAACGCTATCCTTACCGTATCGTACAAGCCCAATGGACCAACGAGGGAGCAGCTTCCTACCAAACCGTTCTGGACCTTATGGGAAAAGATGAAATCGGTATTGTCAACCAGATCACGGAATTGATCAGCAAAGATCCCCGGGTAACCATGCGGGCCATTGCCATCAATTCGGGCGAAGGTCTGTTCGAAGGACACATCACTCTGCTGATCGACACCGCAGAACACTTGTCCCAACTGATTACCCGCCTGAAACACCTTCCCGGCGTCCTGAAAGTCCACCGCCAGGATTCCATGCTGGAACAATAAAAAAATCGTCTGACAAATTCAGACGATTTTTATTTCACTACCCGAATATACCCGTCTTAATTATAGCCCCGGACAAAGCAATCGATCCCCTTCTTTTTAAGGGCAGCGGCGGCAGCAGCGGCTTCTTCGCGGGTATCGTAAATGCCGGTACAATAACGCACGCCCCCGTTGTTCACTTTTTCCGTGAATACAACCGGGAAATTATAGATAAGCTGGGGAACCGTTTTGAAAACCCCCAACTGAAGGGTAAAAAACGCTCCTTTCACACTCTTCAGATCCTTCAACCGGGTCTCGCCCACTTTCTGCACCTCTTCCGCCGTCCGGGCCACCAGATAAGGATTGTGCCGGGAATCGGGACCGGGCTTATAATTGGTACGTGTAACCTTAAACTCGATACGCCGGTTCAATTGCAAGGCATCTTCCCGCTGCTGTCCCCTCAACCGGTTTACAAAACGCTCCGTCAATACATCCCCCACTTTCAGAAAGGAATATGCCTTTGCCGTTTTCTCATCAATCTGCCTCGGCTGGGTCTCACCATAGCCTTTAGCTTCCAGCCGGTCCCAATATACGCCCTTGGAAATCAGATAATCCACGACCGATTGAGCCCGCTTTTCCGAAAGTTCGAGATTGGCCTTATCATTACCGATCATATCGGTATGGGCTGACAATTCTATCGCTATATTGGGATTGTCTTTCAGAATCGTCAACAACTCCTTTAAATTATCCATCGCATCCTGACGCAACTCCCATTTGCCGAGATCGAAATAAATATTCGGGATAACAATCGGTTTTTCGATCGGCTGCATTTCGATAAGCACCTCGAACACCCGGTCTCCCTTTTCCCGATAAGTCGATACCATCCCCTTTCCTTTCAGGAAACGGGGGTTTTCCGCCGCAAACACATATTCCTGTTGAGGCAAAACCTCCATCTGAGCCATACCCGTCGAATCGGTTTCAAGATATACGACACTACCATCGTCGCAGGTTACCGTCACCGCAACCTTAGGAATAGGCAACTCGGTCGTATTGTTACGGGCCAGCAATTTCACCTTCAATTGTTGGGGAATATAAGCAAAACTATAAATTTTATCATTCCGCCCCACCCGGGAAGAAGTGAAAAAACCCTCCTCCTTACCCGATCTGAAAGTGATACCGAAATCATCGGCAAAAGAATTGATCGGAGCCGGCAAATGTTCCAGTTGCTGTTCTCCTTCCACCTCCTTTAAACAATAAATATCGAGTCCTCCGTAACCGTTATGGCCGTTGGAGGCAAAATACAACTCTCCGTTATCACGCACATAGGGATACATCTCATCTTTTTCCGTATTGATCAAATCTCCGGCATTCTGCGGTTCTCCCCATTTTCCATCCAGCCATTCGGCAAACCAGATATCTTTTCCGCCTTTACCGCCGGGTAAAAGATCGGTAGCAAAATATATCCGCGAACCGTCAGGCGTAACAGCGGGATGACCGACAGAAACCGAATCCCCGCATATCCCGGATTTCGACAACTTACCCCATATCTTCTTTCCGGTTTTCTCGTCTTCCGTGCGTTGAGCCTTGTAAATCCGGGTTCCCCGGTTTCTTCCTTCCACAACGCGGGAAGAAGTAAAATAAAGATCATTCCCGTCGGCAGAAAAACACAAGCCGCCCTCTCCTTTGGGAGACCAGAGTGAATCCTTGAGAACAGCCGGTTTCAGCCAGCGGGGTTCCGGGAAACGCTTTACTTTTACCTTACCTTGTTTATCGACCGTCTTAATTTCCTGTGTATATTCCGTCACATATATATGACAAAAAGCATCCCCGGTAACCGGGTCCGTTCTCTTCCCTTTCCGCTTCTCCTGCGGACGGCTGGAGGCAAAATACACGATATTATTGTCTTCCGGATAGAATACCGGGCCGAAATCTCCGTAACGCGAATTGAAATCTTTCTGTAATTCCACCGTATAACGGGTCTCTTGAGACAAATCCTTCATCAGCAACTCCACATAATATCTACCGTCTTTTGCCCGTTCGTCCTCCGGAAACAACTCTGCAAAACGCTCGTAATTTTCAAAAGCGGCATCAAAATCCCCCCTGCGTACATTCATCTCCGCCATTTTAAGATACGGATCAGGCAATTCCTTATTGGCCTGTACTGCCTTCCGATACCAATTGTGCGCATCGGCAATCTTGTTTACATCTTCCGTACAACGGGCGGCCAACATCGCGGCACGGGCCCGCAATTCAGGATTCCGGGCTTTATTAAACGCCTTGTCGTATTTGGTTTCTGCCTTATAATAACGTCCGGTTTCATAAATCACATTTCCCCTTCTTATATAATAACGGGAAGAACAGGACGCACACACCAATACAATTAAAGTCAGTAAGAATGATAATTTTCCGATCATATCTTATAAAGCTGCTATCAATAGATTTATATCTCTGGAAATCAAACCGAATTTATCGGCAATGACTTCTTTCGTCAAAATTCCGTTATAAATATAGACTCCGTTCCGCAAACCGATATCCTGCCGGATGGCATTGGACAATCCGCCCTGGAGTGCTATTTTCTCCAACAAAGGCAAAAATACATTGCTGTAAGCGATCGAAGCCGTCCGGGCTACCCGGGAAAGCACATTCGGCACACAATAATGAACCACTCCCTCATACATATAAACGGGATGCTCATGCGTAGTAGGACCACACGTACCGATACAACTACCGTGATCGATGGAGAGATCGACAATGACAGCCCCCCTTTTCATCAACCGCACCTGCTCTTCGTTAACCACCATATCGTCATCATTATCGAAGCAACGCACTGCACCGATAAGCACGTCTGCCGTCTTCAAAGCCTTTTCCAAAACAGGACGATGCATCACCGACGTATAAACACGCTGCCCGAGGTGTTCGGTTAATTGTTGCAACCTGTTGACCGAACGATCGAATACTTTCACCGTAGCTCCGAGTCCCAACGCATTCCGGGCCGCATACTCTCCCAAAGTTCCCGCCCCGAGAATAACCACCTCCGTAGGTGTAATCCCACTGACCCCTCCTAAAATAATACCTTTCCCGCCTCCGGAATTACTCAGATATTCACTGGCAATCATAATGGCACAATTCCCGGCGATCTCGCTCATAATACGTACTACCGGATAAAAGCCGTCTGCATCCTTGATAATATCGAAACCGACTGCCGTCACTTTTTTCTGCATCATCTCGACAATCGCATCTTTACGCAAATCCACCAATTTCAAAGGAGAAAGAATAACCTGCTTGTCATGCATCAAACGGGCCTCGGACAAAGACACAGAAGTCGCTTTCATAACAATATCCGCAGTATAAACCTCTTCTGCACTCTCAACAATATAAGCTCCTGCGTCACAATATTCCGTATCCGAATAATGGGCATTCCCCCCCGCTCCCCGCTGTACAAACAGAGTATGCCCCATGGATACCAAAATCTGCACAGATTCCGGCGTCAGACAAACCCGGTTTTCACCTTTTTCCAATTCGTTGGGAATACCGATAACTAACTTTTTCTGTTTTCTCCCCAGAAAAACAGCTTTCTCCTGGCAAAACAACCATTCTTGCCCGACAGTACTGCATCTTTTATCTGTATCTCCCATAATTCTAAGGTATTATATTACATATCAACCTCTAACTCCCGGCTACCGTCAGCCAGTTCCCTAAAATAACAAGCCACCGTATCTTCCGGCAACAATTCGGCTATTTTCTCCGGCCATTCGATATAGCAAGGATTCCCGCTGAAAAAATATTCTTCATAACCGAAATCCAAAGCCTCCGATATATCTTTTATACGATAAAAATCAAAATGGTATATCACTTTTTCATTTTCTGTCTGATATTCGTTCACAATAGCAAAAGTAGGCGAACTCACATCATCGACGACACCGCTGCAACCGGCTATGGCTTTTACAAAAGTCGTTTTTCCGACACCCATAGCACCATATAAAGCAAATATCTTCCGGTCACCGACATAGTCCAGAAATTTCCGGGCTGTCTCATTGATCTCTTCCAAACTACCGATAGTCCATTTCATAACTTTATCTCTGTATTTTTACATCTCCGCCCCGGTCGTCCCACATTCAAATCATTTAAAACACTGCTTATCATTTACGATTTTTTGACCTTCTTTTAATCTAAAACCGGAACACCTCCATCTCCTTACAAATGCTTACCTGTAGCTCAATCGCAAATTAATAATTACACAACAAGTCCGTCCCAGTGTGTAATTTTTTACCATCAACTCCAAACAACACCTCCATCTGCTCCAACCCTGTATTTCAATCAATCTGAAATCAAAAATCTAAAATCGTAAATCGTAAATCGTAAATTATCCCCCTTTTCCCAAAAGCCAGCACAAATCCTCCCTCACCCCAATCGTAAATCTAAAATCGTAAATCTAAAATTCATAAGTTATTCCAAATAATATTTTTTGAAAAACTGTAAATACTGTTCTATTTCTTTTTTCTCACACATGGTATCGAAATTACTGTCGGAAATAATAAAATTCCGGTAATCGACATTCCTCAAAGACCGGAACAACTTGCGATTATCGACCGCAGTCTGAAAATAACGCATAGCTTCTTCCTTATTCCGGAATCCGGACACCACCATACAATCGTGCTCATCGTCATACTTCACGTTATTTACCATCAATCCGGCAAAATTAAACTCTTCAAAAGTCGTCTTCAATTTAAAAGGATCGATCGTATTCGGATAAAACAATACGAATTTATGGGCAACACTCTTCGCATATACGAAATCGCCGTCTCCGACACCGACTTCCCCGCTTTGATTCCGTTGATAATTATCATCGAAAAATTTCATATACTCTTCGATATTCTGATTCTCCAGTAAAATACCCAAATTGCTCTGCGTAATCGTAAACATATACGAAGATGTACCGGAAAGCCGGTCGAAAATCTCCTTATTGCGCGAAACCAATTGCAGATATTCCATAGACTGCACCTGCGTACCGACATTCTTCACCACAACCATCTCATACCGGTCATCATAAGTCTCTTTTTCCAAGGCAAAAGCAGGTTCTATACCATGCAATAATTCTGCCATTTTTTTCACATTCACCTGACGGTAAGGTACCATTAAGACAAAATCATGCTTTTCATCGGCCTCGTATTTAAACAAATGGGCAGCAGCCCCCTGGCGGCCTGTTATGATCTCTCCCTGACCCCGGTCGTCAAAATAATTCGTTACAAAGAAATCGACATATTGCTCTGCATTCTTCAACCGCTTCAATACGGAAAAATTCGTTTTACTGATTGCAAAAATACGATACCTGGCTCCTTTGAAATTTTTCAATAATGTTTTATCTACGGCAACCCGGTTTAAATACACGGCAGCCTCCCCGTAATTTGCAAAAGGCTCGATCTGTAATGCCGTCGTTTTATACCACAGATCCTCTTTCTTTACCTGATAATCCCCCTTTTCATCTTTCTGTTCCGCCTTCAAAGCCGCATTCAGGAAAGTAAGACGGGTTTGTAAATGCAACACCTGCATCGTCTTCATATCCTCGGGCAGAAGGATAACCACGCAATATTCCTCTTCTTTATTTACTTTATACGGATTTTCCCGGTCCTCTTCCGTATTCTCCGCATGCTTTTCCTCATCGAACGTCCAGTTACGCACCGACTTCAAATAGCGGGCATCATACATCTCGGCATCGGCATACAAAACGGGTTTATCCCCGACATCCATCGAAGCCAGTATCCCGTTGACAACAGTCTGAATACGCTTTGTCGGTTGGGCTGCCAAAACTTCATTCAAAGCAATCCGGGCCTCGTCAGCCGGTTGAAGATTCACGATACACATCGCCCGCAAAAACAACACATAACTGCTCATCTTACTCCCGGGAAACTGCTGTAAAATATCTTCACAACGGGCCAACGCCTCTTTGTAATATACATTCTGATACAACTCGTAAGCTTCCGCATACATCCGGTCGACGGTCCTTAAATCACTGTCCACCTTCTTAAAATATTCGGGATCTTGCAAGCCTTTGGCATAATCGCTGTCGGGAAATTTCCGGATCAGCTCGTCCTTTAACGTCTCCGCCTGGGAGGCTTTGCCGGCTTTTCCCGCCGCTTCATACGCCAGATAATAAACCAACGTGATATTGCCGCTCTCCGGGAAACGGGAGATAAAAGCAGTAAAGCAATCCAATGCTTTTTCCGGATCATTGAATTTATAAAGATACACTTCTCCCGCCTTATAATAGGCATCCTCTATTTTCTTATTGGAAGCGGTCATCTGCTCTTCCGTCAAAGGAATATCTTCGAGATAATAATCACGGCTGGTAATATCCGCCTTCTTTACCGTACCTTCTCCTTCCTCTGCCAATACTTCCGATTCTTCCGTAAAATCGACCATGGCTTTGTTCTGCCGTCTCCAGTTATCTTCCAGTTTACGGCGTCCCCACTTCCGCTTAAAGTCATTTTTCCCCAATGAAATCGTCATCGGATTATAAAAATACCAGTCGCCTCCGCTTCCGGAAGAAGATTGGTTATAAGTATTTCCCCGGCTCAACATATCGTTGCGCTGGAAAAAATTACGCTCGAGCATAGCCTGCTGCTCTATTTCTTTTTGCCGTTTTTCCTCATCCTTAATATCCTGGATAATCCCGTCGATTATATTATTCCGTTCCGCATCCGACAAGGCAGCCAGACGTTGTAAACTATCCTGCCGCTGAATGGTATTCAAATTCGTTACCAGTTCCGTCAAATCGCCCACCAGCGTCTTCAACTGCTCATAACCTTCAATCCGGGAATCCATAAAATACATACAGGAATCGTAACAGCTTTGAGCCGGTACATACTGCCGTTCTTTGTAATAATAACCGCCCAACTTCAAAAACGACAAAGACTTCTGGTTATCGTTGTCTATACTGGATTTTACAGACTTCCAATACAAATCGATAGCAGCCTCCTCATTTCCTTTCTTTTCTTCTATATTGGCCAAAGCATAGTATATACGGTCCTGGTATTCCTCATTCCGGGAATCTTTCAACATCTTATTCAATTTCTTCTTCACACTTTCATCTCCGGCCTGGTAAGCCAATGCCATATTGATCTTGGCATTGAAAACCATTTCGTAATTGAAGTTAAACCGAACCGCTTTCTTTAAGGCAGCCATCGCCTGCGCATCCTGATTCTCTTTGAGATATAGCTGGGAAAGCATAAAATTGTAACGGGGCTTACGCTTCATACTCTTACACACACCGAGCAAATTCTCCGCCTCCCGGATGGCCTGCGGATACTGTGCCTGCCTGACATAAAAATCGGTACGGGCAGCCGCATACATCTCTCTTTGCCGACGTTTCAATTTAGCCCCCTCGAGAGAGGCGAGGTATTGTACCGCTTCATCGTAACGTCCCATCTCGGTCAGGTTCCGGAACATCCACAGATCTACCTCTGTCATCAAAGCCTTATCTTCCGGATACTGCCGCTGAATATAACGGAACGTATTGCCCGCCATGTTATATTTCTCTTTGTAAAAATAGGCTTTACCTAATAGCAAATAACATTTGGCAATCTGATCGTTAAACTCTTTCTTTTTACGGAAAGTCTCGTAATTCTTTGAATTCTTATTCCGCCGTCTCTTCGGTTTTGCTGTGATCGAATGCTTATCGATAGCCTTTACGGCTTTTTCAATCGCATAATCCATATCACTGCCGCCGATAGCCCTGGTCTGTTCATTATTGGAAACAAATACCGGCAATAAATTAGTATAATCCTCCTTGTGGTTTTGTTCCATCTTTTTCACACCGCCCTTCAACGCCTCATCTCCGTTAAAATATACATTATAACGAGTTGTCAACCGGTGATATTGCCGGGTAAAAAAGTTATTCTTTTTAGTAGAGCAGCCCGTCAGTGCAAACACCAAAACAGCTAATGATATATAAAAAATAGACTTCATTGAATATCGGTATCCGGAAATATGCTGTGTCAATGTTTTTGTATTCTTACCCTGCGTGCCTGAGTCGTATTTTCATTAACTGCCCCGGCAACCTGTTCCGCCAATTGCATAAAAGCATTCCCTGTAACCGAATCGGGATTTAAAGCCACCGGTTCTCCGGCATCCCCGCCCTCACAAATACGTTGTACGACAGGAATTTGTCCCAACAAACGCAATCCCTTCTCCTCGGCCAACTGCTTACAGCCTTCCTTACCGAACAGGTAATATTTATTTTCCGGTAATTCTGCCGGAGTAAACCAAGCCATATTCTCGACCAATCCTAAAACAGGAACGGCAATACCGGGAGATTCAAACATCTGGATCCCTTTCACGGCATCGGCCAAAGCCACCTGTTGGGGAGTACTCACCACAATTGCACCGCTCAAAGCCACCGTCTGAACCAATGTCAGGTGAATATCGCTCGTTCCCGGCGGCAAGTCGATCAGCATAAAATCCAACTCATCCCAAAATCCTTGCTCCACCATCTGTTTCAACGCATTGGAAGCCATCGGCCCACGCCACACCGTAGCCGAACCCGGATCGACAAAAAAACCGATAGACAATAATTTCACTCCGTATTTCTCCACCGGAACAATATATTCTTTCCCGTCTATTTCAGACATATACGGACGGGCATCTTCACAACCGAACATCTTAGGGATAGACGGGCCGAAAATATCGGCATCCACCAGCCCCACCTTATACCCCTGTTGCGCCAAAGCCACGGCAAGATTAGCCGCAACGGTAGATTTTCCGACACCTCCCTTACCGGAAGATACGGCTACAATATGCTTCACTTTTTCCAATGAAAACGGACGCTCCATCTCCTGCACAAACACGGTCTCAATACCGACCTCCTTATAAGCCGTCTTCTCCTTAATCAAAGCATCGCATTTTTTACGCAAAGCCGCTACAAAAGGATCATTTGCTTTTTGAAACACCAAACGAAAAGAAACTTTGTCTCCCTCTATCTTTATCTGTTGCACCATATCCAATGCAACAATATCCTTCGAAGTTCCGGGATATTTTATTTCCGTCAGTAAATCCCGGACGTCTTTTAAATTATTTTGTAACATATCGTTTATGATTTTTTACATACAAAGACCTGCCTTCTGCAAGCCCGTTTATTCTAAAGAAACAAAGATAGAATTTTTACCTCGTATTTTTAGTTAAAAGCAGAGATTTATCCAACCACTTCCATTTTTACACGTAGAAAAAAACGAAAAAACAGAACCCGGTCGATCTCTTCGGTAACCGTTCAGATTCCGGAGTTCCTTAAACTGTACAATATGAAAAAACACCTGCTTTACCTTTGTGTTTTGTTATCCGGTCTGTTCGTAGCATGCGGAGAAGACGACAACGATAATAAAATCTACCAATTACAAGGCACCTGGACCGTCCAGAACAAAGCGGTAAAAGTATGGCCGCGGGAAGGCGGACAAACAGAAGCCCTTGCCCTGGAAGACTCTCTGTTGCAATACACCTTTCTGGAAGAAAATTCAGAAATCATCTTTCACAACGACAGTATCAGTCTTACCATCAGTTATATGGGTTTTACCCAACCGGGCACTTACGCCTGTAGCCTCAGAAAAAACATATTGAACATCGTTCCTCCCGACAATTTACCTCTGATACTGGAAGGAACGGTTAACCTCAACTCCCCGATTCTGGAATTTACCTTTACCACCGAATCCTATATGACGATATTACAACTGCTCCACCCATCGTTCTACGACCGGATACTGTCGGCCAACGTAAGCTACATCCTCCAACGCAACGAATAATTTTGGACATATAGATTTACGATTTTAGATTGGGTCCTACAGACCTACTGTTGCAAAAATAAGAATCGTAAATCTGAAATCAATTACAAACGTGTATTGTAATTGCGCAGTGCACGGCGGTAAGACTCAAATCCGGGACACACCTTCTTCACCAACGCCCAGAAATCAGCGGAATGATTTTTCTCTATCGTATGACAAAGCTCATGCAAAATAACGTAATCGATAACCTCATCCGGCAACTTCATCAATTTGATATTCAAACTGATATGATTATCGTAAGAACAACTGCCCCAATTCGATATATTATTCCGGAAAGTCAGACGAGTATATCGGAACCCATATTTTTCAGCCAGCAGCTTTACCCGGCCCGGAAGAATCTTCCGGGCTTCCATCCGGTAAATCTCAAGTAAAAATTTCTTTACGATCTCTTCAATCGCCCCGTAATCCGTTCCTTTAGGAATAAACAAGGTGATCAGCTCCTGCTCAATCCTGTAAGCAGGCTTCTCAATCACTGCCTCAGCTATTTTCAGGGTATGCAATTTCGTCTTTACTTCCGCCCCGACCGCCAGACCGACCCCGGTATCCTTTTCGTACACCTTCATCCGGGATATATGCTGTATGATCCATTCCCTTTTTTCCAAAAGAAACTTCTCGGCCTGACGTCCGCTGACACCGTAAGGAATATTGATCCATACACCTCTTCCCGGAGCGAGACGTACCGACATCGTACGGATATGCCTGCCCCTTCGTATCTTAACGCTTCCGATTCCCGGTATCTCAAAACTTTCCATACACCGTTCTTATAGAAACAAAAAGAGAATGCCTGACGACATTCTCTTCTCTATCATCAGCTATATTCTCAGTCTTCTTTTTTAATAGCTTCACTCAGCTCCGTAAAAGCTTTATCTACGCTTACCAACAAATCTCCGAAAATCCTGTTGAAATGTTTTTTCACTTCTTTTTTATTTTCCAGTTTACCGGCAGCACCGATACGGTCACGCAAATCATTACGGGTAGCAATTATATTTTTTACGATCTCACTTACCTGCGGATTATTTTTACCTGTCACAATTGCATAATTGAAGCAATCGCCTACAACTGAAAATGTCAGGTAATCAATGTCTTTCTTTAATCTTCTGATACTTGCCATAGCTTATTTCATTTAATTTCCATCAAAAGTATAAAAACCATTCCTCCTTTACAAATTTTTCGCCGAAAAGCTTCAAAAATCACCCCGTCACTTCCCCTGATAACAAAATTCCGCTCCTACCTGAAAATCGTAAATCAAAACCCTGAAATTCATCCCCCTATTCACCCAATCTAAAATCCTAAATCGTAAATAACAAAACAAGTCCCTCCCTCTATGTAATTCCTTACCAATCCACGACTCCAATTTAAAATCTAAAATCTAAAATCCTAAATCCCCCTCTCTTCCGGCCTTAGCCTCGAACAGCATATCCACAACCGTCATAGCTGCCATAGCCTCAACCACGGGTACGGCACGGGGCACGACACAAGGATCATGACGGCCGTGAGCCTCCAGAAGAATTTCCTTCCCTTCCCGGTCCACCGTATTCTGTTTCTGCATAATCGTAGCCACCGGCTTAAAAGCCACACGGAAATAAATATCTTCCCCATTGCTGACCCCGCCTTGCAGTCCACCGGAACGGTTACTCTCCGTATGCACCTTTCCTTCTTTCATAACAAAAGGATCGTTATGCTCGCTTCCGCGCATTGCAGCCGCAGCAAAACCGGTTCCGTATTCAAAACCTTTAACCGCATTAATACTCAGCATTGCCTGCGCAAGACGCGCCTGAAACCGGTCGAACACCGGTTCCCCCAAACCGGGCATAACACCCCGGATCACACAACTGACCACCCCGCCGACACTGTCTCCGGCCTCCTTTACCTCCCGGATCAACGCAATCATACTTTCTGCAATCGCCGGGTCGGGACAACGAACGATATTCGCCTCGGTTATACTCAGATCGATTTCCCGGTATGAATGGGGTAAAACAACCGTTCCGACTTGAGAAGTATACCCTTGTACACAAATCCCGTAAGCAGCCAGTATCTGTTTCGCAACCGCTCCGCCGACAACCCGGGCAATATGTTCCCGGGCCGAAGAACGTCCCCCGCCCCTGTAATCGCGTACACCGTATTTTTGCTGCCAGGAATAATCGGCATGAGAAGGACGGTACAAATCCTTTAAATGACCGTAATCCTTACTGTTCTGATTCGTATTGTGTACAATAAAACCGATCGGCATGCCGGTGGTTTTACCCTCAAAAATTCCGGAAAGTATTTCCACCCGGTCCGCTTCTTCCCTCGGTGTTGATATCTCCGACTGTCCCGGACGACGACGGTTCAACTCCTGCTGAATCATCTCCGCCGACAATGCGATACCGGCCGGACAACCGTCTATCATTCCTCCGACAGCCACTCCGTGCGACTCTCCGAACGAGCTCAACTTATATATCTTTCCGAACGTATTCCCTGCCATATTTCAAATTTAATCCTGTCATCACTTGCAAACGATAGACCGTATACCTCAGCAACATCCGGGTTCATTTGAAAATTACCTTCGGCTTACACGATCTCAGGACAAAGATAAGGATAAAAAACGAGAGTAAAAGCAGGATAAAACAAGAAAGCCGAACACTCCCCCCTGAAATAAAATTAAAGACCGCCGGATATCCGATCCGGCGGTCTTTAACTATTCTAACTATTCGTGTGTATCAATACAATCCATAACCGGGATTTTGTTGTGTGGCCCGGTCCTCTGCACTCATCAATTCCAGTTCGCGCACAGCGATCGGTAAAAGAATGCGGTGATCATCAAAAGCGATCTCATCCAGTTCCCTGGGACACCAATGAAAAGTGCGGCTGCCGTCATAGCGAACCACCGGCCGCTGATTACGCCAAAGGTCAAAAGCCCTGTGTCCCTCTCCCAGCAATTCCAGCCGTCTTTCATACAGCACATCGTCCAAATCATAGCCGGCATCATACTTATCCGGGTCCGTAGTCGTACGGTTGCGCCGCAATTCGGAAAGATAATAACTTCCCGTTCTCACTCCTTCCGATCCCCTCAGTGCGGCTTCGGCAGCAATCAGGTAAGCTTCCGACAAACGGAAGATTTTCGGATTACATACAAGCGGATTACCGTCCCGACCCGGATATTTTCCGGAAATGAAATAACACTCATCCCAATCGTTGTCTTCCCAGGGCAACCAATCCCACCAACCATATTGCACTACGCCGAAACGTACATCCTTGGGGTCGGAATTCCTCAACTGCATAAATTCCAGCGATGCCATCACAGACCAGTAACCGTTAGGTGAAACGAAATAACTCAATCCGTCCCAACTACCGTTATCCGATTCCGTCGTCGGCATCTCGAATATGGATTCGGAAGTATAGGTCTGCTGCCAGGCTTTTACATACTGTTCCTGAGAATATAAAGAATAACCGCCGTCATCGATAACCTCTTTCGCACACTGAAAGGCCTTATCCCATTGTTCCGTATACAGGTACAGACGTGCCATAAACATCCGGCCTGCCCAATAGTTGAGGTATCCATTCCGGTGTTCTGCAGGAAGTTTATCGACACACTCCTCCATTTCACGGATCATAAAAGCAAACACATCACTCACTTTATCCCGGTAGTACATCCCCTGGATATCCTCCGGCAACTTGTCCGTAATCATAACTCCGAGTGCGTCCTCCTTTATTTTTCCCTTTCCCAGATTAGAAGGCAGAGGCCCGTAGCGCAAAGAAGCATCCCAATGCACCAAAGCCCTTATAAATCTCAGTTCGGCTACCATAGCTTCCGTCTCTGCATTCTGATTTTCGATATACTGCACCTGATTAAGTACGGTATTGATATCGTAAGCCGTAGAATACAGCCGGCTCCACAGGGTCATATTCGTATAATTTACCGAACGTTGCGTCAAATCGTAAAAAAGTTCCATCCGGTAATTTCCATAACAACTTTGCAAATCATCCCCCATCACATCTCCGTCCAGCATACTGCTATAACGGTAATATTCCAGATACGTATACGCTCCGTTTACAGCACTCCGTAATTGCGCATTCGTCCTGATCATATCTTTGTCTACAGGTACCGATCCCGTAGGTTTGATATCCAGAAAATTGTTTCCGCAACCGGCGGCAAACAGCCCTCCTATCACCAAAAGTCCTATTTTTTTGAAGAATTTCATAACTTTTTCATTTAAAATTGAACATTAATACCTACCCGCCAGGATTTCAGCATCGGCCAACCGTCGATACCCCTGGACATTCCGTTCATACCCACCTCCGGATCGATATACTTGCTCTTGGAAAAGGTAAGCACATCGTTTCCGTTTACATATACTTTCGCTCCTGCCAACCCGATCCGGTTTATCCAGGTTTTCGGGAAATTATAAGCCAGCGTAATGTTTTTCACCCGCAGATGATCGGAAGAAAGCAAACGGCGCGTAGAAGTACTTTCCGAAGATTTAAAAGGATTATTATAAATGACAATCGGATTTTTGGCACGGTCGCCCGGTTTCCGCCAGTAATCTTTTCCGGCATCCTTACGGAAATTCTGCCACCCGATATTCCTACCGTCCGTCACTACATCGTAATGCGTATTGTCCCACATATCTCCTCCCAGGGTAAACGTCAGCAAGAAGGAAAGTTCTACCCCTTTATACGTAAATGTATTGGTCAAACCGCCGAACCAATCCGGATATCCTTTACCGACAATAACACGGTCGGCCTCATTCACATCCGTAGTGATACTTTCCCGGTCGATCACATTTCCATTTGCATCCTTCGTATTCATTTTCCAGGTACCCAAACCCGTTTCCGGATCCACTCCGGCCCATTCCCGGGTATAGAACGAATACACATCTTTGCCTTCCTGGGTAATATAAGGATGATTGATACGGGCTCCTCCCTTCAAATCTTCTACCTTGGAACGCATATAGGAAATATTGAAATCAGTCATCCACTTAAATTCCCGGTCGATATTGCGACTGCTGAGGGTGATTTCCACACCGGTATTGCGGAGTTTCCCGTCATTGACGATATAACTGCTCCAACCCGTCATATAAGAAACATTCGTCCAGTCGATCAAATCCGTTGTCAACCGGTTATAATATTCCACCGTTCCCCTTAAAGCTCCCTTCAGCACGGAAAAATCAAGGCCGGCATTCCAGGTATACGATTTTTCCCAGGTCAGGGAAGGATTTCCGTAAGAAGAAGCAACGGTAGCTGCCTGCTGATTATGCTTGGCTGTCACCGAGAATAAAGTCATCGAATTGAAATAATTGGAAGGCTGATTACCATTGGTTCCGTAAGATACTTTCAGCCGTAAATTATCAAGCCAGTTTTCAACCGGGGCCATAAAAGCTTCCCGGGTAATATTCCAGGCACCTGAAACAGACCAGAAATTACCCCAACGGTTTTCCCGGATAAAACGGGAGGTACCGTCCCGCCGGAAGCTACCGGACAAATAATATTTATTTCCGTAATTATAATCCAGTTTACTGATAACAGACACCATACGGTCTTTTCCCAAAGCTCCGCCAACACCTGAAGGCACAGCCGCATTTCCCAGATACATCAGATCGCCATATGCAAACTGCTGTCCTTCCCCCGAAAAATTATCGTACAGATATTTCATCGCTTCATACCCGACCAAGGCAGAAACATTGTGCTTTCCGAAATCTTTATTGAAATTCAACGTATTGGAAGTGGTCAGTGTTTGATACATACTACCGTACTGCCATACATAACCGTTAGTAGCGGCACCGTCATTCGATTCCGGTGTCCACACCTGCTTCTGCTGGGTATAATTGATATCCACTCCGTTAACGGTCCGGAAATTCAACCAATCGGTAAATTTCAGCGTAAACACCAGATTGGAAATACTGGACAACTGCTTCGTACCGAACTGCACCTGACTCAGATTAGCTACATAATTGGGGATATTGTTGGCAAACCCCGGCTTCGGATTAAGCGTATGCTCATCCAACCATACCGGTTGGGAAGGGTTGATCTGGCCCAGGCCGTAAACAGCGTTGCTGTAATAATAGCCTCCTTCTTCCGTTTGCTCGTCCTTAATAGAATAACCTATATTTTCTCCAATGGAAAAGTCCACCAACCTTCCGATTTTACCCGTTACGGACAAACGTCCCGTAAAACGCTCGAATTCACTTCCTATCACGATTCCTTTCTGATCGACATACCCCAAAGAAGCGTAAAAATTCAGATTTTCCCTTCCTCCGGTTGCTGATACATTGATTTTATTTTCCTCTCCTGTACGAAAAATAACATCTTCCCAATTGTATTCCCGCGGATGGGTCAGATATTTTTCCAGGTCAGCAGTCGAATAATCGAACGTACCGTCCAGGGGATCGTCAGGGTGAATTAATTTAGCCGTACCTTTCAGATTTTGCATGGCATATGCCCTCGCTGCTTCCTGAATATTCGTATTATTAGGATCATAGTTCGATTGCCAGGGCAAAGCATTGTTGTTATATAAATATCTGTTCTTCAATGCCTCGATCGAATATTCCGTCAATTCTTTCGTATTCATATAAAACCCTTTCAGAGCCCGCGGCATCGCCTGTGAAGACCAGGCCCGTTCATAGGTAACCGAAACCTTTATTTTTCCCTGTTTCCCGGATTTGGTCGTAATGATCACGACACCGTTGGAAGCCCGGTTTCCGTATAAAGAAGTAGCCGCCGCATCCTTCAATACCGTCATCGTTTCTATATCTTCCGGATTCAACATATTCAATCCGGAACTGATCGTCACTCCGTCAATGATATATAAAGGAGCCGTCGACTCGTTCAAAGAACCGATTCCCCGGATCTGTATCGAAGAAAGATCACCCGGCTGACCGGAAGTACGCGAAAACCGCACACCGGCAACATTCCCTTGCAATGCCTGCACGGCCGATGTACGCGAAGCCGCAGCCTGTGTCAGCTTATCCCCCTGCACACTGACAGCCGAACCGGTAAACGATTCCTTCTTCACCGTTCCGTACGCGACAACCATCACTTCTTCCAACTCCGTATGCTGAGCTACCATCGTTATCCGGATGTGCAACCTGTTGCCGACCCGGACTTCCTGCGGTTTCATTCCGATAAACGAAAATTCCAGCACCGCATCGGGATTTTCTCCTATTACCAGTTCAAAAACACCGTTGACATCCGTCGCCGTTCCTTTTTGCTCCCCCTTCACCTTTACCGCAACTCCCGGTAAAGGTACACCGGATTCATCGACCACAACTCCCTGTATCTTTTTCGTATCCTGCAGGGAACCATTCTCCGCTCCCCCCGCATACAAAAAAGATGGAAGAAAAACCAGAAGTAATAAAAACACTTGAAACACATTGTGACGGACAAAGCACAACCTGTACCTCGTCCTCTCCGGAAGATTTATTTGCTTCATAATTTCAATTTTTAACCCTTTAACGGACTATTGTCCTCAAGGCTGGTTAGTAATCAATATTGAAACACACTCTTTTTCCACACCAAAAAACGTAATCTTCTGACATACCCTAAAAAATTGACATCTAAGGAGAACAGACTCCCCTAAAACGTCCGTTTTTATTGGACGAAAAAATTTTTTTTCAAAAAAAAACCAATTCTTTGAGACTAAAGACGATAAATTTTTATTTTTGTAAAAAAAGTTTAAAATTCTCTTCCTAAAAAAACGGACGTTTTCTTGCCATTGTACTGATAGCACCCGGGGACGGGGCCAGTCATGTTCGGAAGAAAAAATATTGTCCATGGTTGTCTTTTTTCATAT
>OKTD01000116.1_pt1 | contig 64811 bp, 12 predicted proteins | sample 1606161 | NCBI WGS metagenome assembly OKTD01 (sample SAMEA3879527, study PRJEB24766) | human gut metagenome | biome: human-associated habitat; feature: feces | place: USA | collected 1985/1987 | reverse complement strand
AGTGCATACCGGAAAGGGATATGTCCGGATCACTCAATTGGATTAAAAAACGTGAAAAAATGTATATTTATCATTCTTTTTTAGTTTCTAAAAAAGAATGTGGTAAAATTATAAAATAATAACCTTTTTTTGTAATATTAATAAAAACATGTTACTTTTGTAGATTGACAAGGGTTATGTGTATGTGGTATTTACAAAGAAGAAGTCATGGGCTGTTGGTCGTGTTGTTATTTTTTTTAACGGCACCGACGATGGCGAATAATGTCCGGATAAAGGGAGATGTCCGGGTTTTGGCGAATAATATTACGAATGAAGTCGGTAAGCCGAATGTTGCAACATTCTCTTTTACAGTGGAATGGGATAACTCTTGGCGGGATAAATTCAATTACGATGCGGTGTATGTTTCTTTGCGGCATAAGTACCGGGGAGAGGGGGAATTGTGGTATCCGGTATATCTGCAGGATACCGGGAATGCCGTTAGCTCTGACAATTATACCCTGGAATTGAAGAACAATACAGGGACTGTTAATCACAACGAAGGTTTTTTTCTTTATCGTAAGTATGACGGCACAGGTACATCTACCGTCGAAGTCACGCTGAAATGGGATATTCAATCTACGGATCGTCCGAATAGTTTGCGTATCGGAGACTTTCGGGACGGAAATGTGCTGATGTCTGCTATGGCTGTCGAGATGGTGTATATACCGCGGGGTGCTTACCGGATAGGAGACAACCGGGCGGTTAAGCATTTCCGGAATAATTACCTGCCTTTATTGGAAAAATTCGATATAGTGCCTTACGCCGATGCTTATTTTACATCTTCGGTAAAAGGAGGGCCTCTGTATGTCGATCCGAAAATGGCTGCCAATCAGGTGAATGATATTTCTACCGACTTGAACCCCGAGACGGGGATGCCGACAAATGCCTGGTACGGAGATAAAGTCGGAGAGGACGAGCGGGATGAGAGAGGGTATCAATATTGGTCTTGTTCTTTTGCCAGAGAGCGCCGGATCAAATACATTGCTATTTCCAGTGTACCCGGTTATGTACCCTCAAAATGGAAGTTGCAGGGACAGACGACAAAAGATGCCCGGGATTGGGTCGATATCGACATCAACGGGAAGCCTGCGGGGACTGCTGCGGATTGGGATACCTCTTTGATCCGTACTTATCCTCCGATTAAGGCTTTGCGGGTAAATACGAATAATACGGCTTATTTCAATATCCGGATTTATGTGGAACAGGTGGATATGCCGGGGGGGAAAGACGGTAATCCGCCTTTGATCAAGAATGTGGCGATTGCCGAAGAAGATTTAAAGGCTTTGGTCGACAACAGTGTTTTAATACACGAGCCTCAGACGGTGATGGGAACTTTTGCCGGTTTGGCTGCCGATGACGGAGACAATTGGACGGGGACGACGGATGTCAATTATCCGAACGGTTATCCGGCTTTTTATGTGATGAAATACGAGGTGAGTCAGGAACAGTATGTCGCTTTCCTGAATAAGCTGACCCTTCAGCAGCAGCGTGCCCGTACGATCGGGGCGGCCATGGATGCTTTGAATGAAGGGGAATATGTTTTCGGAAATCACCGGGATAAGCCTTCTTACCGGAACGGCATTATTTTATTGAAAAAGTCTTTCAGTAACGAACCGATGGTGTTCGATGTAAAACGGGAAGCGGGGAAGACCGATCCCACGCTGGCTTGTAATTACCTGACAGCAGCGGATATGTTGGCTTATGCAGACTGGAGCGGCCTGCGTCCGATGACGGAGATGGAGTATGAGAAACTTTGTCGTCCGTTTTATCCCACGGAAACCGGTAGAGGTGATTTTCCCTGGAACTCTACGGATAAGACCGAAGCGACGACATTGCTACAGTCGGCAACACGTTATGAGCGGCCGGCTGATGGGGCGGCCAATGTCAATTTCGGTAAAAATATAATGGGACCGATGCGTGTGGGTGCTTTCCTGTCCGGAGCTACGAGCCGGGAAACAGCCGGAATGAGTTTCTGGGGAGTGATGGAAAGCGGCGGTAATTTATCTGAACTTTATTATAGTGCCGGAAGTGAAGGCCGGCTTTTCCGTGGATTGAGTTCCAATTTGCACGGAGATTGTTACCTGGCTCCCAATGGTGAGACCAATATCGGAGAGGCTTACTGGCCGCGTCATCACAATGCCTTTATCCTGAAAGGCGGGAGTTGGGCGGATACGGATGAAAATTTACTGATGGTATCCAACCGGACTTATTGCCGGGATTATTACAAGAGTATGGATATTTCGACCCGGGATAGTTGTGTTACTTTCCGATTGGGGCAGACGGCCCGGCAAAATACATTGAAGTTGGATCTCGTACTGCAAAACGGGATATCTACTGCTTCGGTAGCCGACGGAACGATGGCTATCGATACGATTTGTCACGGGGATGTGTATACGATATCGGGTGTTTTGCCGGAAGAAATGAAGGGAAAACTTTATTCGGTCGTGTGGTATAAAAGCGAAAATAAAGGACGTACCTGGGAACCGATAGAGGGGAAGGGCGATCAGAATCTGACTTACTCCAAGTTTGTCAATATCAATACGAACGAGGATGTTATTATGGAATATTGGTTTAAAAAGGAGATATACGGAGAGTTGGCGGATGCTAAATCCGATCCGGTGGTACTAAGGGTACTCAATACCAATATTTACCTCAACCGTTATACGGACACGCTGGATGTGTACGATCATTCCCTGGGCGTACGTGTAAATGTGTCGATGAAAGCGGAATTTTCCTGGTTATTCCAGGGGAAGGCGCAGCATGTGGGATACGATGTATTGCCGGATAAGTTGCAAAAATCGGAAGTCGGAGCGCCTTTATACGCTTATCTGACGCCGGGGAAATCAACGTATGTGGTCGCAGCGGAGTTTATGAGGCATTGCCGGGCCTACGATACGGTACAGGTGTACCGGGAAGCGGAGCCGGCAGCCCAATTGTCGGATGCCGCCGATTGGAAATGCGGGAATATTATGATCGATACCCGGGACGGGAAGCGTTATCGGACGGTTTCCGACGGAAGGTCCTGCTGGATGGCCGACAATTTGAATTATATGATCGTGGGAAGCCGTTGTTACGATGGGGAGGTTGCCAATTGCGATATCTACGGCCGCCTTTACAATTGGAAGCAGGCTGTAGGTACTTGGGGAACCGGAACGAATCTGCGGATACAGGGAGCTTGTCCTGCCGGATGGCATGTGCCGAACGAAAACGAATGGCTGAATTTGGGGCAGGCATCTACCGATGGTAAATCCTGGCGTAGTCAGCGCAATCTGTGGGTAGATGCGTCACAGGTAGATCCGCATATTTATCCGTATACCAAGCTGGCGAATAATGCCAGTCGTTTTTCAGCATTGCCGGCCGGAGGGTATTTCTTTTCTTACAATGCTACACCCGCTAACGGCAGTACCCAGTTGAAACGGGTAACCGGTTATTACGATTTGGGAGAAAAAGCCTGGTGGTGGTGTTCTTCCTGGAAAGAAGCCTCTTATATCAACAACAATACATCGGCAAATGCCTTGACTTATATACCTTATTATACGGCTGTCGATTACAACAATACGGTCAGTCTGGTACAAACGGCGGGCAATGCAAATTCTATTTTTTACGGTCCCGTGCAATATCTCGGAAACAGTACGTCGATTTCGGCTGAAAGTAAATATGCGGCTATGGTGGCTATTGAAAATAATTTTTATTTCGGTGTCCGTTGTGTCAAGGATTAGTTAATAGTGGTGAAGTAATTAAGCAATAAAGGAAAATGATGAATCGGTTAGTTAGTCTATTGTTTTTCGTATTTACGGTCATCGGATCGGTTTTTGCAAACAATGTCCGTATCGAGGGGGAAGTGAAAGTTTTGGATACGGATATCGACCGGGCGACAAATATCGCGACGGTGAAGCTGCAACTCAAATGGAACAATTCCTGGCGGGATGCTTTCAATTACGATGCGGTGTACCTTTTTTTGAAATACAAGGTGGACGGACTGGACGAGGTGTGGCACCATGCTTACCTGGAGCCCGACGGTCATGAGATCGATAAGGGATATACTTATCTGATGTCTAACTCTCAGAAAGAGGTGTCCGGCAAGGCCAATCACAACGAAGGTATTTTTATTTACCGTTCCGGTAAAAGTTACGGAGATGCTGTGGTAAACCTGAAACTGAAATGGAATATCCAGTCCAATCCGGATAAAAAACTGGAGCGGGATATGTTTACTTCGGGGAGCGTTTTCTTGTCGGCCATGGGGATCGAGATGGTCTATATTCCGCGCGGTGCTTTTCGGGCCGGCGATACGAAATCTTCCCGGACGTTCCGGAACGGCGATATTACTTTGCCTGCGGATAAGAATTTTTTGGTGCCCTCCAATATTGAGGAATGTTTATCGGCTGATCCCCGTGTAAGCAATCCTCCTGATTTTGCCGTCAATCTGATGAACGATGTAGCGCGGGATGCAAGCAATGCCTGGGTAGGACGTGCCGGGGCTGCGGCAGAGGGAGCTGATTTTGTCGATTATTGGCAGGTACAATTGAAGGAGCCGATGACGGTGCGCAGCTTTGCGATAGAGAGTATTGAAGGCGGTACACCGGAACAGTGGCAGTTGCAGGTATGGGCGTCTACGATCGGGCAATGGCGGACGATTTATCCCAAATATGCCGATGCGAATGTTTTTGCCGACGGTAGTGAGTGGGCCGTCAATTCCCGTCAGACCTACCCTTGTACGCGGACTTTGCGTATCGATCCGGGTTTTTCCGACAAAAGCAGTAAATACCGTATCCGTATTTATAAGACGACGAATGCGCCTGTGATCAAAAATATAGCGATGTCTACCTCGGATATTCTGTCGGATGTGGATAATTCGGTTTTGGTGTACGACAGTATAACGACTTTGAATAACCGTTTCGGTCTTTATTCCCAGGACGGGGATACGTGGTCGGGGAAGACCACCGTCGAGTATCCGAACGGCTATAAGGCTTTTTTTGTGATGAAATACGAGGTCAGCCAGGAGCAATATGTGGCGTTTTTGAATAAACTGACGGCTGCGCAGCAGCGTACACGTACGATCGGTTCTGCTTTGGGAGCTTTGAAGGAAGGCATGTATGTTTTCGGCGGGGTAGGAACCCGGGCAGTAGGGCGTAACGGTATCAAGCTGGCTTCGATCGGTGTAAATGATGCCCCTTATGTTTTTGCCAATGACCTTGAACCTGGCAATGATTATTCGCAGGACGGCGACGGTCAGGCAATCGCCTGTAATTTTTTGAATGCGGGGGATATGATGGCTTATGCCGACTGGTGCGGCCTTCGTCCGTTGACGGAGCTTGAGTTTGAGAAGATGGCGCGGCGGCCGTTTCCGGAATCTTCATTGCGGGGGGAATATGCGTGGAATACGAATGCCAATTTTACGGTAGCTACAGGTTTTCAGGGGATAACTGCCGGAACGAAGAATGAGAAACTGAACGGCGGGAATGTGAATGCAGACAATCAATTGAAGGGGCCTGTCCGCTGCGGAGCTTTTGCCTCTACAGCGGGGAATAGCCAGATCAATGCGGGAGCCAGTTTCTGGGGTGTTATGGAGTTGAGCGGCAACCTTTCGGAGCTTTATTACAATGTTAATTCGGAGGGACGTCTTTTCCGGGGGCTTTTGGATAAGCATCACGGAGACGGAAAATTATCGGCTTCGGGAGCAAGCGATGTGGATAACAGTTATTGGCCCGAAGTTCCGGGGGCTTTTGCACTTCGCGGAGGAAGTTATGCAGACGGTCAGGAGCGGATGTGTATTTCAGACCGGGAACGGAACATGGGCGCTTATGGGACGACAACGGAATTGAATAGTTTGAAAGACAGTACGGTTACCTTCCGTTTGGGGCGTACGGCTCCGGTGGAACACCGGATTGCCGAGGTTGTTTTGGAAGACGGCCGCAGTTCGGCTGCGGCGGTTCAGGATTCTGTATGCTCGGGTTCGGACTATACGATCAGCGGCACTATACCTTCGGACATAGCAGGTTCATACCGGATTGCCTGGTTTATGAGCAGCGACGGAGGAACGAACTGGGATTTACTGGAAGGGGAGGAATCGGCTTCTTTGAAGTTATATAATCTTCGGAATGTGAATTCCAAAGAGGATGTGTTTAAGGATTACTGGTATAAGCGCTATATCTATACCAGTAAGTCGGACTTTGTGCAGAGTCATCCGGTCTGTCTGCGGGTGATCAACCGTACATTGCATTTGAGTACGACGCGTGATACGGTGGATGTTTACGACCGTTCGAAAGGCATCCGTATCGAATCGCCGCAGGAGGCGACTTTTGCCTGGAGTTGGCTGCGGGATAATGTGGTCACGCCTATCGATGTGGAATATGTGTTGAAAGAGGGGAAGATCGAGAAGCATTATTTCAGGTATACCGATTTTGAGATCGGTTCACAGGCCGAGGGAGAACAGAAGATTTGTCTGGAGATAGAGGTGATGAACAAGTGCCGCCAGTCGGATACGCTATATGTATATGTAAAGAAAAAACCGGATGAGTTGCCGAATTTCGACAACGAGACCGGGGGACATAACGCGAAGTTTAAGTGCGGGGATATCCTGATCGATAACGAGGAGGGTATTTCGAACAGCAAGCGTTACCGTACGATAGAGATCGGGGGGAAGTGCTGGTTTGCCGACAATCTAAACCGTACCCTGGCATCGAAAGTCGGTCAGGTGAAATGTTACGGTGATTCGGAAGCGAACTGTGAAACGTACGGACGTTTGTACAACTGGGTGGCAGCAACACAGAATAATGCTGGGGCCGGTGTGCAGGGTATTTGTCCTACAGGCTGGCATTTGCCGACAAACGACGAGTGGGTGGCGATGTTGCAGGCAACGGGCGGCCAGGTAAATGTGAGCGGGAACGGCCGGGGTTTAAAGAGTACGCTGAACTACTGGCGTCCGGTAACCGCAGAAAGTCAGATCGGGACGAATGAGGACGGATTTGCCGGATTGCCCGGTGGAGGATATTTCTGGACGTATAATGGAACTGTATACAGTACTTATGCCGGATTAAATATTAATCCAAGTTATTTGTATGCTGAGGGCTATGCGTTTTGGTGGACTTCTACCAATGCCATTCATCATTGGACAACTTATAGTAGCGGAGGAGATTATAATATTATGACGATGCCCTATTATGTGCGTTTTGATCATACGACAAATACATTGATAACGAATGTGGTGACCTCATGGGGAGGCTACGGTTATTTAAATTCGGTATTTTGTTCTTCTACCTATTTGCATTTATCAAATTCATATAATAGTAGATATGTTGATTCTGGATATAGTGCAACGGCTTTGACGAATGCCCGGAACCAGTTTTATTTCAGTGTTCGTTGTGTTAAGGATTGATAAAACGGTGGTAGCGTAAAAATGATAAAGGGGAGATGATGAATCGGTTAGTAAAGATATTGTTTTTTATGTTTGCGGTTGTGGGCACGGTTTCGGGTAACAATGTCCGCATCGAAGGCGACGTTCGTGTATTGGATACGGATATCGACCTTTCGACGAACATTGCGACGGTGAGCCTTCAGCTGAAGTGGGACAATTCGTGGCGGGACGATTTCAACTACGATGCTGTATATCTTTTCCTGAAATACAAGGTGGACGGTCAGCGTGAGGTTTGGCACCATGCTTATCTGGAGGGCGTTGGGCATGAAATCGATAACGGCTACAGCTACCTGATGTCGAATTCACAGAAAGAGGTGTCCGGCAAGGCCAATCATAACGAAGGTATTTTTATTTACCGTTCGGTTAAAGGCTACGGGGCTGCCGTTGTCAACCTGAAACTGAAATGGAACATCAAGTCGAATCCGGACAAGGAACTGGAACGTGAAATGTTTACGGCCGGCAATGTATTTCTTTCGGCCATGGGTATCGAGATGGTTTATATTCCTCGTGGAGGCTTCCGTGCCGGCGATACGAAATCTTCCCGTACTTTTCAGAACGGTGATGTGACTTTCCCTTCAGACCAGAACCTTTTGGTTCCCTCGAATATCGACGAGTGTTCTTCCGCCCTTCCGAGTACGGATAATCCACCTGCTTTTGCCGTTAACCTGATGAACGATGTTTCCCGTGATGCGAGCAATGCGTGGGTGGGGCGTGCCGGAGCCGCGGCTGAAGGCGTTGACTTTGTCGACTATTGGCAGGTGAAGCTGAAAAAGCCTGCGACGATCCGCAGTTTTGCGATAGAGAGCATCGAGGGCGGTACGCCCGAGCAATGGCAGTTGCAGGTGTTTGTCTCCAGCCAGTGGAAAGCGGTTTACCCGAAGTACGGAGATCCGACGGCTTTTGCCGACGGGAGTGAGTGGGCGGTGAATTCGCGTCAGACTTATCCCTGTACGCGGACTTTACGTATCGATCCGGGTTTTTCGGAGAGCAGCAGCAACTACCGCATCCGTATCTATAAGACGACGAATGCGCCTGTGATCAAAAATATAGCGATGTCTACCTCGGATATTCTGTCGGATGTTGATAATTCGGTTTTGGTGTACGACAGCATAACGACACTTGACACCCGTTTCGGCCTTTATTCCCGGGACGGGGATACGTGGTCGGGTCAGACTTCCGTTGATTATCCGAACGGTTACAAGGCTTTTTTTGTTATGAAATACGAGATCAGCCAGGAACAGTATGTGGCGTTTTTGAATAAACTGACGGCAGCGCAGCAGCGTACCCGTACGATCGGAGCCTCTCTGGGTTCTCTGGAGGAAGGTATGTATGTTTTCGGGGGAGTGGGGACGCGTGCCGTCGGTCGTAACGGTATCAAGCTTGCTTCTATCGGAGCGGACGATGCCCCCTATGTTTTTGCCAATGACCTTGAGCCGGGGAATGATTATTCTCAGGACGGTGACGGTCAGACGATAGCGTGTAATTTTCTGAATGCGGGGGATATGATGGCTTATGCGGACTGGTGCGGCCTTCGTCCGTTGACGGAACTCGAGTTTGAGAAGATGGCGCGTCGTCCTTATCCTGAGGTTTCTTTGCGCGGGGAGTATGCGTGGAATACGAACGGTAATTTTACCCCTGCGACGGGTTTTCAGGGAGTGACCGCTGGAACGAAGGGCGAGAAGGTGAACGGGGGTAATGTGAATGCCGGCGATCAGTTGAAGGGTCCTGTGCGTTGCGGTGTATTTGCGTTGCCTTCGGGCAGCGGCGGTAACCAGGTAAATGCGGGAGCCAGTTTCTGGGGTGTTATGGAGTTGAGCGGCAACCTTTCGGAGCTTTATTACAATGTCAATTCTGAGGGTCGTCTTTTCCGGGGTATCTCGGACAAGCACCACGGCAGCGGGAAGCTTGACGGTTCGGGTAAGAGCAATGTTGATAACAATTACTGGCCTGAGGTACCTGATGCTTTTGCCCTTCGCGGAGGCAGTTATAGGGATGTGAAGGAGCGTACCTGTATTTCAGACCGAGAGCGTAATGCGCGGGTATACAGTACGACGACGGAAGTAAACAGTCTGCGTGACAGTACGGTCACTTTCCGATTGGGTCGTACGGCTCCGGTGGAGCACGGTATTGCAGAGGTTACACTGGAGAACGGGCAGAGTTCGTCTTCGTCTGTTCAGGATTCCGTCTGTTCGGGCTCCGACTATACGATCGGGGGTACGGTTCCTTCTGGAATCGACGGGGCTTACCACATCGCCTGGTTTATGAGCAGCGATGGGGGGGCGAACTGGGATTTGCTGGAAGGGGAGGAGTCTCCTTCTTTGAAGCTATATAATCTTCGGAATGTGAACTCCAAAGAGGATGTGTTTAAGGATTACTGGTACAAGCGTTATATTTATACGAATAAGTCGGATTTTGTACAGAGTCATCCGGTCTGTCTGCGGGTGATCAACCGTACATTGCATTTGAGTACGACGCGTGATACGGTGGATGTTTACGACCGTTCGCAAGGCATCCGTATCGAATCGCCGCAGGCGGCTACTTTTGCCTGGAGCTGGCTGCGGGATAATGTGGTCACGCCTATCGATGTGGAATATGTATTGAAAGAGGGGAAGATCGAGAAGCATTATTTCAGGTATACGGACTTTTACGACGGTTCTCAGTTTGAGGGAGAGCAGAAGATCCGTCTTGAGATAGAGGTGATGAACAAGTGCCGCCAGTCGGATACGATATATGTGTATGTGGTGAAGAAGCCTGACGAGCGTAATAATTACGATAATCAGACGGGGCGTCACAATTCGGAGTTTAAGTGCGGCGAGATCCTGATCGACAATGAGGAGGGTATCGCGAGCAAGAAGCGTTACCGTACGGTGGAGATCGGGGGTAAGTGCTGGTTTGCCGACAACCTGAACCGTACGCTGGCGTCGGGTCAGTCGGGGGCGGTGAAGTGTTACGGTGATGTGGAATCGAATTGTGACACTTACGGACGTTTATATAACTGGCTGGCAGCGACACAGAACGATGCTGGGGCCGGTGTGCAGGGTATTTGTCCTACGGGCTGGCATTTGCCGACAAATGACGAGTGGATCGATTTGTTTGCGACCTTAGGAACAACGGTGGATGCTTCGAATTCGGTTGTTGACGGAAAAGCGATTAAGGGAGAATTGAATTATTGGGGAGGAAAAACCAATCCGGCAGCTAATATCGGTGATAATACGATAGGCTTTAATGCCCAGCCGGGAGGCGGTTTGTTTTATGCATATAGCGGCAGTTATATGACGGAAGCCGGCATTGCTTCGAGGAACGGTTATAATGATATTGGTGAGCGTGGTTGGTGGTGGACGTCGACGACAACCGGAACATTGTGGAGTTATTGGTATTCCAATAGTACGGGTTGGTCGATGCAGTATATGCCTTATTATGTGCGGATGGATGAGGACGGCAAAGTGGCTTTCAATATCAATAAGATTGTAAATCCGTCTTATGCTTCTCTGACGAATACGATTTTCCATTCGACTGTACACCATTATATTTTGGATAATACAAGTTCGAACAATGGGAATGCATTGACCCGGGTGAGGACTAATTTTTATTTCAGTGTCCGCTGTGTCAAAGATTGAGGGACGAAGAGAGAAAAGGTGATAAATGAATGAACGTATCTGTAAAATAAGATAGAATGAAAGCGTGGCTTTTGGTCATATTGTTTTTTGTATGGGGAATACCGCATTTGTCGGCTGGGAATATAAGCCCGGTGCAGGGAAGGTCTGCGGGTGCAACCGGTATCGCTTCCGTAAAACTGACATTGACTCCTGATCCTGTAAACCGGGTGTTCAGAGGAGGGGACGATGTACAGTTCGGTTTGGATTTGGCATTTGAGGCTGACGGAAGACCGGCTTATAAATTGGCATGGCGTAAGCTGGGGCGGTCGGAAATCCTTTCGACGGAGGAAACGTTGAGTCTGAACAATATGACTGCTATCGAGAGCGGCCGTTATTATTGCCTGGTTACCGATACGGATCACAGTTCTGTCTATACTTCGGATACGCTGGAAATCAAAGTAATAGATACTAAGGTAAATGCCTACGGCTTTACCCGTCTTTGTCTGGGAGATACCGTAAAATACGGTGTGGCGGTGAGCGATACTTTTCAATATGCCTATACCTGGTATCATCTGCCTTCGGCAGATCCCGTCGGGCATGCTGAATTTTATACCGTCGAACCGGTGGAGCTTGCCGATGCGGGAGAGTATTATTGTAAGGTAGAGGATTTAACCAACGGTTTTGTGTTTTTATCAGATACCCTGGATGTCCGGGTTTCCGGTTATCCGCAGGTTGGGATCACCGTGAACGGGGTTACCAATAATGCGGCTAAGTCCTTTGCTTTCTGTTACGGCTCGGAAGTAACGCTTACGGTGGCAAACGGGGAAAGCGGACAGCCCGATGCCCGTTTTTTGTGGACCGGGAATGCTTTGGAAGGCGATTCCGGAGATCCGGCGGTGAAAGTGAACCTGAAGCGTACGTCCGTTTACCGGGCGATGATTACCAATAACGGTTGTGTGCGGGAGGATTCCGTCGAGTTGACGATGGTGCGTCCTGATGTGTTGTTGCCGGAAAGCCGTTATGTTATCGAGGGGGAAAATGTGACGCTCCAATCTTCAGCTGTCGGCGATAATTACACATATTCCTGGACCAATGGAACAAATGCGGGGGTAGCTACGTCGAAAAGCTATACTTTTAAGGCCGTGAAGGGAAAGACTGTCGTGGCTCTGGAGGTAAAGACAGCCGATGCTTTGCAGTGTAGCAACAGCGATACCTGTCAGATCATCGGGTTGCCTAAGATTGCTTATACGACATCCGTTAACGACGGCTATGTAATCAGTCATAAACCGCTGGACATTATCCAGACGGATACGGTTCTTTGTGCCCGTCAGCCGTTGACACTGGAAGTTGCATACGGAGGATATGACGGTTATACCTACGAGTGGATGAAAATAGAGGGTGCTTCTGTATCTCCGGTAGATACGGGGCGCATTATGCATATTGCTTCGGCAGAAGTGACGGCTGTCAGCGGCGTGAAGTATTTTTGCCGGGCTTATGATGTGGAAACCGACGGCTATGTATATTCGGATACCGTAAAGGTGGTTGTAAAATACAGACCTGTCGCAGAAATAACGGAACCGGACGCTCTGACCGGACAGTGCGGTGGTTATTTGGTAACCCTGAAGGGACGGGATGTTTTACAGGCATCTCCGATGACTGAATACCGTTGGACGGGTTCCGGTATCGTCAGTGGACAGCATTCGTCCGAACTGACGGCTAAAATGGGCGTAAACGGATTCTACCAATTGGAGGTAGGGATGGACGGCTGCTGGGATACAACGGATATTTACATCCCTACTATTATACGTACGATAGATATTGCTTCGCAATTGATTCTGCCGCAAGCTACGGATCAGGTGCAGTTTGTGGCTGCCCGTCCGGAGGGCGGCATTCTGACGTGGTATCCGAATGCCGACCCGGCCCGAGCCGTACAGGAGGGCAGTGGAGACGGTCCGACAGCCTATCTGAATATTCAGGAAGGCGATTCACTGGTTGTTGTTAAAATGGACAAAGAAGGGTGTAGTTTTTACGACACCTGTATCGTTATGATCCGGGAATTCGTGCCTTCGGCAGATCCGGCGGCTCCGGATGACGGTTTCGCTTTATCCTATCCGAGTCTGCGGGTAACGTCTACGGTTCCCCGGGTGTGTATCGGCCGGGATGTTACGCTTTCCGTGTACAATCTGGGGTATGATAATTACAAATACGAGTGGCGTAAAGTCGGGGCTCCGGATCAGACGGGTTTGAGCGACAGTATTTCCTATACGATATTTCACGCCGGAGCCAATGATTACGGAAAATATTATTGCGTGGCTGTCGATCCGGAAGATCCGGCTACGATCATTTATTCAGATACCCTGACCTTGACGGTAGATGAAGGTCCGGAGGCCATTATCGACAGGGACGGGCTTGCACAGGCTTGTTACGGAGAAATCATCGATATCCACAGTTCTACGCTTTTCGGTGGTAGCGGTGCTGAAGTTGCCGACGTTTTATTATGGACGGGAGAAGGTATTGTGTCGGGACAAGGTACTCCGAATATAAAGGTAAAGGTAGGCGATGCTTTGCATTTTACCTTACGGGCTTCAAAAAATGAAGGTTGCTGGTCGGAAGATACGATTACCATTCCGGTTGTGAAACCTCAGGTTAAAATTTATCCGCCACTGACTTCCCTGGAAAAAGGAAAAGAACTTACTTTCCGGGCGGAGACAGCCGTTTCGACTTTTGAGTGGGGAAAAAACGGTGTCGCCGATGCGCAGACAGGAAAAGAAGTGAATATGACCTTCGATTCCACCGGTTATGTAACGGTTATCGCCAGTGAGAAAGGATGTATGGGCCGGGATACGGCACGGGTGTTTGTGAAATTCGCTCCGACATTTAACGGAGGAGAGAACGACGGGTTTACACTTTCCCGGGTAAAACCGAAAATCCCCGGAGAATTGCAGTTGATCAATGCCTGTCCGGATTCTTTGTTGACTTTCCGTATCCTTTATCCGGAAGTGGAGAATTTCAGTTATATATGGTGGAAGTTCGTACCGGGAGGTGATCCGCAATTGATATATGAAGGAGCCGAATATACGTTTAATGTGAAACGGGACGACGGCGGCCGTTATTTCTGTACGGCTTCCGGGCTGGACGGGACTGCCGACGGAACGGGAGTGCTGTATTCCGATACCTTACTGTTGCAGGTGGGGATCGGTCCGATAGCGCAGATTACGCCGACTCAAACAGTCGTTTGTATTGACGGGGAAGTTTCGTTGGATGCCAGCGCTTCGGCTGACGGAGCCGGTGGAGCTGTTACTTACCATTGGACCGGAGAGGGCATTACAGCAGAGAATGCAACGGATGCGATTGTTACCGTTTCGCCTCAGGCCGATGCCGTATATACGGTACGGGTCAGCAATGAAGGTTGTTCGGATACGGCTTCGGTAGCGATACAGGTAAATTCTCCTGTAATCGGATTGCCCGACCGTGTGCAATTACCGGCGCCCAATGCTTCTTATAAGGTCAATGCCAATATCCCGCAGGGAACTACGGTAGAATGGAGTTTCCGGGAAACAGCCACGAACGCTCTGATTCCCGGTAGCGGCGACCGGATCAGTGTGGCCCGGGACGGTTGGGCGATTGCCCGGGCGACGGATGGAAACGGATGTACCGTTTATGATTCCTGTTATATCCGGGTACGTCAGTTGGAACCCTATTACGGAGGGGAAGATGACGGTTTCAGCGTATTGGAAGTATCCACCAACGTGTGGCTTGAGCCGACCATAGATACCCTGCATTTATGTCTTAACAACCGCCTGTCTTTGAAGGCGGGTATCAGCGGTTTGGGACGTTATACTTATAGCTGGCACCGGGTGGAAGACGATACGGAAGGACATGTCGGTCCGGAATTGGGTACGGCAGCGGAACTCGATATCGACTATATGGGATTTGATCAGGCCGGAAAATATTACTGTATTATTTCGGACCTGGAAGATTTGAAAGACAGTAAACCGAAAATGTATTATACGGATTCCATCCAGGTGCTTATTAAGAACGGTCCGGTGGCTAAGATTGAGCAGAAAGACGGTTCGACCGATTGGAATACGTGTTTGGGAAGCGAGACGGTATTGTTCGGAGGTTTGGAAAATGAAGGGGAGTTTTCCGGGGTGACCTACACCTGGTCGGGAGATAATTTCGAATTGATGAGCGAGGAGGTGATCAAAGCCCGGCCGTTGAGGGACGGTGTTTATTTACTGACGGTGAAGGATGGAGAAGACGGCTGTCAGGACACCGTGCATGTTAAATTCAATATATCCTCTCCGAAAGTGCGGATTCCTGCGACTTATCAGTTAGCGGCATCGGGAAATATAACGATTCAGGCAGAAGCCAACGGGACGGGGAATTTTACCTGGCATAAGCGGGTGTATCCGAGTACTTCCCTGACATCGGACAATCCTGCCGTTATCAACGTAACGGAAGACACCCGTATTATCGTATGCTTCCAACAGGGAAGTTGCTATGGATTCGATACGACCGAAGTGTTTGTCAAGTATCCGCAGACTTTCGGCGGGGGTGAGGACGATGGTTTTGTCGCTTCGGATCTGGAATTGAAAGTAGGGTTGCTGAAAAATAAACTGGATGTATGCCGGGGTTGGGATATCGTTATTCCGCTGTATACGGCAGAACTGGGACGAGTGTTGAATTACAAATGGTATAAGGTCGGCGATGAAAGCCGGACCGTATTGAGTGAAGAGTCTACTTTGGTGTTGCGGGCAAATAGTATGGACGATGCCGGCGAGTATTATTGTATTGTAGCCGATCCTTCGATCAAGGATAATTTTAAAAAGACGGTCAGTACGGATACGGCTACCGTCACCATGATCAACGGTCCGTTGGCTGAAATCTCCGTACCCAATGCCAACCGGTTGAAAGATATTTTCTGCCGGGGCAGTGAGGAGACGATCAGTGCGCTGGCTACGGAAAATAAGAAGGTAAACGGTTCGGATGTTTATGCTTACGAATGGTTTGGGGAAGGCATTACATTTACAGCCCGTGATTATGAGATTACGGCAAAGATGGGAAATTCAGGGCGTTACATTGTCAAAGCTTCGCTCGGAGAATGTTATACCTACGATACGGTGGATATGCAGATATACGAGCCGGATATTTACGTGCAGCCGGTGGTTTTCTTACCGAAACCGGAGAATGTGGCGATCGGCGTGGATAATCCGGGCGGGGATGAGATTATGTGGCGTTTTTATTATAATAATGCCCCTGATTATATGGTAGAAATGCAGCCGGGTGATACGTTGAAGTACAGAGTGATTGACGATGGCTTTGCAATTGTGGAGCGTTACGACAGCCGTTGTATCGGATACGATACCTGCCGCTTTTTTGTGAAGACGACGGGAACCTTCTCCGGAGGAGAGGACGACGGTTTTGTGACGGGAGGTTCCGGTGCCTATTGTAAACCGATTGTATTGACGGATGAAGTGTGTGAGGGCAATGTGGCAACGTTGTACGTACCGATGGTCGGAGATGATTTTTACCGCTATAAATGGGTAAAGGTCGGTGAAGAGAGCCGGGAATTCCCTTCTTCTCCGTTGTGTAAGTTCGAATCGGTAACGAAGAAAGACGAGGGTTATTATTATTGTATCATTACGGATGTCAATAATGATAAGACACTGACGACCGAGCGGGCCTATATGAAGGTGAAGGAATTGCCCAAATCTTCGATTAAGGTGGACGAGACCTCTGTTTGCTACGGAGAAGATATACGCCTGGAAGCGGACAATTCCCAATTGAAACCGGATATTACCTATAGTTATTTGTGGGGTGGGAAAGGACTGAAAAATTATGTAAGTCCGGTAACCGAGGCCCGGATTGAGGAAGACGGTGTGTATCGGTTGGTGGTATCCGACGGGGATTGTTATGTTACCGATTCGGTATCCGTGTCTGTTGTAAAGACACGCCTGGAAGTGGAGACAATCCACCACCTGAAAAAAGGAGAGGGGTTGACGATGACGGCTAAAGTGAACGGTTCGGCGACGGAGCCGGTGACCTGGCTGGTGGGCAGTAATTATTACCGCAATATCAATCCGTTGGAGTTGGCAGCTTCTTCTTTGACCAAATCGATGGCTTATACGGTCAGTACAACCGGTAAATGTACGGTAGAGCTGAACGGAATGATCTATGTGCGTGAGAATACGGCTTATGCCGGTGGTAATGACGACGGATATGTGTTGCCGAACAACCTGCCGCAGATTCTCGATCAGTGTGATGTATTGCTGGGATGTAATGTCGATACGGCTGTATTATGGGTGTCTGTGCTGGAATCGGAAAATCTGATTTACAGTTGGGAAAAATATTTTGAGACGGGAGGATGGAAGACTTTCCAGCCGGTTGTCGGAGATACCCATGTTTCCGGACAGGATTCGGCCCGTTTGATTTTTAAATCGATATTGACTGATGACGGTGGCCGTTATCGCTGCAAGATACGTAACAATTACGGGTATACGTACAGCCGGGAAATCCGTCTTGTCAAAGGAGGAACACCGGATTTGTCGGCTTATCCGATTGTCGGTACTCCGGTTTGTGAGAAGACGGAATTTACTTTTATTACGAATGCGGATATTCCGCACGGCGGAACTGCACAAGGAACGAATCTGCATTGGAAATGGTATTATTCGAAAGACGGTATCAATTTCTCGCAACGCAAGCCGGAGGTAGATTACGATAATTCCTCCTTTACGGTGAAGCCGTGCAAGGAGTCGGATGAAGGTTATTATATGGTGCAGGCAGAAAATTTCTGTGGTTCGGCTTACGATACTACTTTCCAGGAAATCTGGGAGGCTCCGCGTTTTGTACAGCAGCCGTCGGATATTTATGTGTGCGACCGGGGAAGTGTCGAAGTGGTGACGGAAGTAGAAGGCGGTGGTACCTATAAATATTCGCTCTGGCAGGTAAATGTCGATAATAAAGGAAATTATGTGAGCGACAAACGGCGTATGATGCGTGAGCAGACCTCTCCGAGCTATACCTTTAATATGGTAGAGGCATTCGATGACGGGTATTACCAGTGGAGGGTATCCAATCAGTGTGATTCTGCCCGGAGCAAGCTTTTCCGCTTGACGGTAGAGCAACCCATTGTGGCTGATTTCGAGTTAGTGGATACGACCGTATGTGCCGGTGTGGGTAATTCGTTGCAGATGGTGGCACAGGGGAATGTAACGAATCCGACTCCGACCTTGCAATATTATTGGGAAAAAGACGGTGTACGCTTGTCCGGAAGCAGTAGCAGTTACCGGATTACCAATCTGGAAGAGGCGGATGCCGGAGTTTATATTTGCTGGGCTAAACATTCCTGTCCGGAAAAACAGATCAAGCAATATACGGTACGTACGAAATCCCGTCCGAAAATTACGATGCCTGTCGAGTTGAATGACGGCGGTAATTATTGTGAGGGAGCTACCGTAGAGATGAAGATCGATTATACGTCGGATGCCGGAGAAGTGAAGTGTTTCTGGGTGCGTGAAAATACTCAATTGGCAGACGACGGGCATTTCAGCGGAACACATACCTGGCATATGACCATTAATAATGCGGTATATGCCGACCGGGGGACCTATTATGTGAAATTACAGAACGATTGCCCGGGTGTGACTTCCAGTAATCAGGTGTATCTGAATATAAAAGAGAAGGCTCGTTTTACCCGTGATCTTTCGGATCAGGCAGCGAAGCTTTGTGTCGGCAGTACCCTGACTCTTTCGGTCAGTACGAGTGGGGTGGCTCCGATTACCTATACATGGATGAAAAACGGGGAGCCGATCAGCGGAGCGAGGTCTTCTTCCCTGAAACTGTCTAATGTGACACATGATGCAACAGGAGAGTATGCTTGTTATATACAGAATGAATGCAGCGGTGTGGAGGGTGCTACAACCAAGACGACGGTAGAAGTGATTACGCCCGTTGCATATGAAATTCAGGGCGGCGGCGGTTATTGTGCCGAAGATTTCCGGGAAATCAGACTCAGCGGGTTTGAGACGGGAGTAACTTATACGTTGAAGCGCAGGAATAAGCTGGATGAAACGTCATATACGACCCTGAGAACAATCGACGGGGATACGGTAAGCACGCCTTATCTGACTTTCGGCAGATGGGGAACAGGGTATTACCATGTGGAAGCTTCTGCCAGAAAAGGGACGACGACCTGTACCGCTACGATGCAGGGAGAGATATACATTTATCAGAAGCCGACACCGCAGCAATTCGATTTCTTTGTTTCAGACCCGATGTGTACCGGAGAAAAGTACGGTTCGTTGAAACTGGCGCAGACGGAAACACAGGATGTGGAATACGAGTTGCAGGTTTACCGGAAACTGGCGATGTTGGAAGGCTGGGTGACCTTCCGGGCTCCGCTGCCGGGAACGGGAGCTCCGTTGGTATGGGAGAATATTGCTCCGGATGCTTATCGGTTGATTGCCAGAAATAAAGTATCGGGTTGTGAGGTGCAAATCGGAGAAAACGATACGATAGCTGAGCGTCCTTATCCGGTGGCTTACGATTTGTTTGCCGTAGGCGGCGATACGACGGCCTGTTACGGTATGGAGAGTGATGTGGTGTTGCAATTGGCCAATAGTCAGAAAACCTGTCAATATACTTTGTATAAAGACGGGGAAACAACCGGCAGAACCGAGTCCGGAAACTTGATTCTTTGGGATAAGGTGAAAGGCGGTGTCTATACCGTACATGCCGTTACGAATTACGGTTGTGAAAAAGATATGGGCCGGGTAGAGGTAGTCGACTTGCCTCAATTGGATCTCTGGCTGTTGAGCGGCGACCGGGTGTTCTGTCAGGAAGAAACCGGGGAGCGGCATTATGTTGTTCAGGAAGGCTCTACGCCGGGAACCGAATACAGGCTTTATGCGGCTTCTTCAAGTGTAGCGCTGGATACGATGTTCGGAGACGGTAAGTATCTGAATTGGCCGGTGACCCTGACAAAAGACGAGACGTATTATGTTGTTGCCCGGGATACGCACGATATGTGTATACAAAATATGGGGAATGAGGTTAAAATAGATGCCAATAAATTAAAAATCAGCGTTATTCCGGATACCTTGATCATTGTCAATACGAAGGCTCATTTGTGGGTAAATATAGAGAATGCCATGGGAACACCGGAAGTTGTCTGGGCTCCTGCCGGTAAATATACGCCGATTGAAGGCTCGTATGATGTGATGACGGAGATATTGACAAAGGGTGAATTGTATGCCGTTACCGTACAGGACGACTATTGCTCGGCCGAAGGGATGGTACAGGTAAATGTGGAAGGACAGGAATTGGCGGCAGAATTAAGGGCTTCGGATTGTTTTACCCCGATCGATACCTTGTATCTTTGCGAGGGGGACAATGTCAGTTTGTGTGCTTTTGTAACCGGCGGCGGCGGAGATTACGTTTACTCGTGGACGGATGATTTTTATACGGACAGCATTCCTGTGGCTCATAAGAGTAAAATTACATATATCCGGAACGGTAATCAGGACGGCTTTGTCACTCTGAAGGTGCAATCTGTCTATAAAGACCATATACAGGAAGTACTCGATACGGTGTGGATACGGGTACGTAAAAAACCGGATGTATTCCTGGAAAACGGTTCGTTAACCTGTGTTGTTCCGGGAGCGGATACGGCTGTCAGACTTTCGGGTACGGAAGCCGGTGTCGTATATGAATTGTTCTGGCGTCCCCAGGTAACGGTGGCTTATGCCTCCAGGGGGCAGGTGACGGGTGACGGCAATGCTGCTTCTTTCCCGGTTAATGCCTATGCAGATGCAGAACATGCCGGTTATTACCAGTTGAAGGCAACGAAGAATTATACGGAGGTCGAAGGAAATACACAGTGTGTATTTACTACTCCTGTATTCCAGATCAGACGGGCTCCGAAGCGCGATACCCTCAGGACCGGTGATTTTACGGAATATTGTGAGGGAGAGCGGAAGGATACGCTATATCTCGGCCATTCGGAAACCGATGTTACCTATCGTTTGCTGAGAGGCAGCAAGATTGCCGGACAAAATCCGGTGTTTGTGGAACAGAAGACCGGAACAGGAGATCGGTTGGAGTTCAGGGGAACATACGGCACAGGACATTATCAGGTTGTTGCTGCCTTGGATCGGTGTATCGATACGATGGCCCGGTTTGTAGATATCAATTCCAAGCCCCGCCCGGTTATCGATCCGTTAGTGGAAGGTATGCACGATCATTGTATCAGTGAGACGGCCATTCGTGTGAAGATCGTTAATCCGAAGTTTGGAGTGAGGTATTCGATTTACCAGCAAGATAATGTAAACGAGATCGTCGGAGAAGCCGGGGGCTCGGAAGATTTCCCTCTGATTTTGCCCGATCCGGTTACTGTCGGAAATTACTTCCTGGTGGCTTACGACCCGAGTGTGCAATGTAGCGATACCGTGCAGGGATTGACGGTTATTGCCGATCCCGGAAGCCTGACATTGCCGAAGACGGCTTTTAAATACTGTAACAATGAAGCCGGGGTTGACGGCGGGGAGATCATTGCAGTGGGGGCTGATCCGTTGGTTAAATATGAGTTGCGTGATGCCTTGGGGAATAAGATCGGCGATTTTATGCACCTGAAAGACGACACGATCTGTTATAATGGTGTGATTCAGGTGACCGGAACAAGCGGTAACGAGTTTGATATTTATGCCAATGCCGGAACCTGTTCGGCTGCCAAGGGGTATTTCAATGTGGGGATTTCCTATGCGCCTTCGGACATGGCTTTGCTCGGCGATACACTCGGATGTATCGGAATGCCTCATTTGATGGGTCTGGCCACTTCAGCTACGGGTGTAACCTATTCCTTGTACAAGGATGATGATACGGAACCGTTGCAAACATTGGAGGGGGGCGGTAAGCTGACTTTCGGCTATTATCAGGACCTGGGTATTTATTCCATCCGGGCCCGGAATGCCGAAGGTTGCGAAAGTGTGATGAGCCATCGGTATCATATCCGGGAATTACCGACTTTCTATAAGATCTATACGGAAGGGAATGTCCTGAGTTATTGCGAAGGAGACGAAGGTGTACAATTCGGAATAACCGGAACACAGGAAGGCGTGATTTATTATCTGCAGACCTGGGATATCGTTAAAGAAAATTTCAAGGATGTGCAGGGTGTTCAGTTGTCCGGTATCGGTTCCGGTCCCATGTTGTTCGGAGGCCGCTATAAGAGCGGTACTTACCGGATACGGACGGACTATTGCAATCTGCCTATGCTGGATACGATCGAGATTACGGAGCGGCCGTTACCGGCGTTGGTAAATCTGGATTATGAAGGGAAGGCTTGTATCGATAGTCTGATGTCGATCGTGGTGAAACAACCGGAGAGCGGTTCCAGCTATATGCTGAAATACAACGGAGTGGATGCCGGGATGACGGTATTGCCCGGGGATGCGGAAGTGAAATGGGATATTGCACAAGTCGGCAGCGGAGTGTATACCGTATCGGCAGAGAGGGACGGATGTACGCGGGAATTGAAAGACAAGATCACGGCTGCAGCGGCTCCGTTGATCGGGGAGTTGCAGGGTATTGTTACCAATAAGTGCGAGGGAGATACGGCGATGTTGTATCTGGAGGAATGGGAAGGAAATGCCGTTTATTCGCTGTATACGCTGGATGGTAAGTCCGGATATAAAGGGACGGATATTGACGGTAAAATGGTATTTGCCGAGGTGCCTGCCGGATCGGATTATTATGTGTCTGCCAGACGGGAAAATTGTACCGTGGAACGGGGTGCTTTCGAATTCCCGGGTATTGCGTTGCCGGTATTGGCAGAGAATACGATGCAGGTAATCGATTGCCAGCCGGATCGGATTTCCTCGATTCAGTTGACCGGGTTAAAATCCGATTATCAATATACTTTGGCCGGAATGACTGAATCCTATCAGGTGAAAGCTTTTGCCGGCGATACGTTGATCCGGAATGTCAGCAACGGAGAATATGCGTTGGTGGCATATGATCCGTTGACTACTTGTACGTCAGAACCTTTGACCGCAACCGTACGGAACAGCGTACCGCAGGATTCGATTGTCGGACAGTTGGAATATTGTCAGAATGAGAAAGGAGTGCAGGTGCATATTTCCGGACAGACTTACGGCGTACTCTATACCTTGAAAAATGCCGATACCGGTGTGCCTGTTGATAGTATGACTTCGGCAACGGTGTTTAACAAGACCGTTCCGGCCGGTCGTTATGTATTTAAGAGCGAGCGTGTCGGATTGTGGGGAGGGTGCTGGACGACGGATACCTTTACCGTTCAGGAATATCCGTTCCCGAATGTCCGGTTGGATGTCGAAGTGCCGGAAGGGGCTTTGTGTGCTGCCGGGTCGAATGAGATTACGATAAGCAATTCCGAGGAGCATGTATATTACATGTTAAAAAATACGGATACGGATACCTATTTGGATACCATTTACGGAAACGGCGGGCGTATACAGTTCGTCGGGCGGAAGCCGGCCGGCCATTATAAGATAGAGATGGCGTATAAAGGGTTGTGTGCGAAAAAATATTACGATACGTTTACCGTCAGTGATGTGCCTCCTAAAGCAGAGGTGTCCGATTGTGATTATTGCCAGGATGCCGATATACAGGAGACGGGATGTGAATTGTATCTAGCCGGGTTGAAAACGACGGCCGAATATGTATTGTACAATAAAGCCAACAGTCAGGCTCTGGATACCCTGTACGGTGTCAGTGCCGGATATTACAAGGCGTTGCCGGCAGGTGACTATTTCGTGACCGGTACTTATATTGAGAATCAGTGTGCCGATGTCGTAGCGGAAATGTCTATCCGCCGTCTGACCAAACCGAAAGTCTATCCGATTGTCAATGCAAACGGAGGCGGGGATTGTGCTACGGAGGTACAGGTGGCGCTTTCCGGCGGATATGAAGGAGACAGTGTGAAGTATTACCTCTATATGGATGGTTTCTATCAGGTGGAAGGTCCGGTAACGGCTTCGCAGACAGGGGTTAACTTTAAAAAATATAAGACTCCGGGTAACTATACGGTGTATGCCGTGAAAGGGGACGGAACCTGTTCCGCCTGGATGGACGGCAGTGTCGTGTTGTACGACCGTCCGGCCAATGCCGAGTTGAAAGTAGATGGTTATAACTGTAGCGGGGAAGCATCGGCAAGAGAAGTGACGATTACGGCAACCAAGACGGAGCGCGACTGGAAATATTATATCGCCAACGAAACTTCGGTATCGGAGAAGAAGGAGGGAGCGCCTTATGTCGAGCTCACCTGGAATAAGATCGGCGGTAAACGGTTGCCTTCCGGCCGGTATATTCTGTATGCTTCCAATGCATGTGATTCCGTCATTGCTATGGATACGGCCTGGGTATATGATGCGGCTGCTCCGCAGCAGGTAAGTCTGAAACGTTACAGGGACGGTGTCGTTTGTGACGAGGACAGTTATGATTTCAATTTAGGCACCAGTGAAAGAGGGGTTACTTATACCCTGAATTTCGGCGGAGAAACTTTTGAAGCGATCGGAGACGGAAAATCCGAACTGTATCTGGGATCGGTAACGATGAATACGAATCAGCGGGTAGCGATGTTGTATGCGACGGTAGATACTTCTCAGTGTACATATTTTATCGACTCACTCCGGTTGATTAAGGACCGTACAACGGAGAATCCGCATGTCGTCGGTACGGATACCTGTGTGGAAGCGGGGAGTTCCATTACGATAAGTTTACATCAGCCGCGTGTGCCTTTGCTGGATTACTACCTGATGGTAAACGGACATCCTGTAGATACGATACGCGGGGATGCTCCGACGAGTAATCTGAGCTTTAAGCCGCAGACGGAAATCGGATGTTATTCGTTATATGCTACCAGTAAAACGCGGAAGTGTGATGCCGAATATCCGGCCCGGTGTATGAGTCTGGCTCCGGACGTACGCTCGATTGCTACGGATTGGAACGGGCAGTTGTGTGAAGGGGAAAGTCATGAGGTGGTCGTGTTGCAACCGCAGGCCGGTGTGAAATACCATTTGGTAAAGAACGATGTGGTTCAGCGGGACTCGGCTTACGGAGAAGGGGAATCGCTGGTGGTTGCTCAGGTAAGCGAGCCCGGTAATTACAAAGTACTGGCCCGGGTATCCGATGCCTGTACGGCTATGCTTGATGGCGAATTGAACGTCGTTTTGAATCCGAAACCGGAATTGCATGTGATTAAGGAGTATACTTATATAAAGGGAGGAAACGGGGTTGAGATTACGATACCCCGACCGACCAGTCCGGGAGTATATTATCAGATCGGTACCAAACAGGACTATCCGAATAAGACGATTTACTATGCGGCTGCCAATGAATACGGGGATGCTGTCAATTTGAGCACAACGGGTATCCGTTATAAAGCCGGGACATATATGGTATGGACTTTCCAGACAGGACCGGGTGCATTCAAATGTGTGGCCGTCGATAGTATTGTCGTGAAAGAGGTCGGGGTCGAAGAGTTCGATCTGGAGGTTATCGGTACGCCTTACATGTGTGAGGCGGGAGAATGTCGTAAGCTCCGCCTTTCCGGTAGTGAAAAGGGCACGCATTACGAGTTGTTCCGCCGTGCGGGTGAAAAGGTAGACTTTGTGGCTTCGGCCGATGGTTCGGGGAAGACGATCGATTTCGGTTCACAGTGTGATACGGGTTACTATTATGTCATCGCTTCCAAGGATATTCTGGATGTGGCGAGCGGAGAGACGATCAGGGCAGAAGCCCGGATGGGGGCAGAGGTGCATTTGTATGTGGCTTCTAAACTTGAGAGATACCGGCTGATTGCAGAGAACGACGGATATTGTTATTTGGGTGCCGACGGAATGCCGGCAGCACCGGGAGGTTCTGTGATATTGGAAAGCAGCCAGTCCGATCAGGTGACATATCAGTTGTATTGTAACAATAATCCGGTACCGGGACAGACCCTGACTGGAACCAGCGGCGGTAAGCTGAAATGGTCGAACTTGCTGGGTAAAACCTGTGATAAGAACAGTGATATCGGAAATGAATATAAAGTAGTGGCTACCGACGGTAAGTGCCAGGTAGAAATGTCCGGAACGGTGAATATCGTTGCCGTAAATCCGCCCCAATTGATCAAACAGCCGCATGACGTTTCCGTTTGTACGGGTGAATTGGCTGTACTGGGAATTCAGGCTTACGGCTGCTTGCTGCATTACGAGTGGAGGTCGCGCGACCGTATTGTTCATACGGATGAGGGTGATGTGCTTGTGAAAGGGGAAATTGTCGGCAATTCTTCTTCTTATGTGATCGACAGCGTGACGATGGCGGATATGGGCGTTTATGAATGTACCGTCTCCAATTATTGTAAGAGTATTGACATCGATACGATAACGGTATCGGTGCGGGAAGTCGTTCGTATGCCGGAGAAGATGGTCGATAAGATGGTCTGCGGCACGGCAAGCGACAGTGTCAAACTGGCCAGTCTGGCCGTCGGTGAAAACTATTTCTGGTACAAGGCCGGATCAACGGATACTTTGGCCAAAACGCCCGTATTGACATTGAAAAATGTAACCGAAGCGGCAGATGCCGGAGACTATGTCTGCTGTACATGGAACAGTTGCGGTGCTTTGTTCGATACGGTACGGCTGGAATTCAACCGGGAACCGGATGTGACGGGCTTTACTTATCGTACCGATACCCTTTGTGTCGGTTCGGCATTCGAATTGAATATCGAGAGCCGGGATACGCTGTATTGGTACCGGAATGACCGGCTGATCAGCGGTAAACAGGATCAGAAATTGCAGATCGATTCGGTTACGTATGCTGAGGCGGGTACGTATAAAGTATTGGCGCGTAATGCTTGTAAAGAGAAGGAATTCAATCTTGTCCGACTGTATGTTGACGATACATTGCGTCCGACAGTTCTGCCTGTGGACAGCAAGCATTATTGTGAAGGCTCCTTGTTACAATTGAACGTGCAGTTCGAACCGGCTGCGGATCCGGAAGCCGGATCGCGTATCTATACAATGTGGGCGAAACGGAATGTTGTTGATCCGGGCTATACCAATGCGCTGACTTATTCCATCAATACCACGGCCCGGGATGAAGGCGGATTTATAGAGGTGAACTATTGGAACAAATGCGGCAGGGGATCGAAGGTACATTATATGTATATCGATAAACCGGTGAAACTGGCGAATTTTGTGAAAGATTCCGTAGTCAGTGTGTGTTCGGGAGAAGGAAAGACGGAAGTCATTATCCGGGATCCGGTACAAAACCTGCCTTCCTATAATACCTATCAGTGGTTTAAACGGAGTGGAAGTACGACAATACCGGCCGGTAACAGCGATACGTTGCAGATTGAGAAAAAAGTGGCCAATACGGGGGTATTCTATTGTGTTGTCAGCAATACCTGCAGTACGGTTACTTCCGGAGATGTGAATTTACATATCGATACGATTCCGACAGTCATCACTCAGCCGAAGGCCGACAATCCGTATTGTGAAAACAGTACGCTGGGCGTGAAAATGAAAGCCCGGGGCGGGGATTTGAAATACAATTGGTATGCGATAAAGAAGAATTCCGCTGTTGCCGAGCGTGTCGGTTATCTGGAGAAAGGTGAGATCGAGTCGGAAGCGCAGTGTACGATGGAGAAATTGTCTTATGATTTCGATAGTTGCCGGTTGTGGTGTATGGTTGAAAACAGTTGCGGTTATGTGTTGACGGATACGGTGATTGTCCGGGTAGACCGGGAGGTTGATCTGAGGACGAACAGGACGTTGGCTTATATTTGCCCCGATGATGTGGCGAAGGTTGTGGTATCTACGACTGTCCCGGCCTGTACCCGCTGGGATTATTATGTGGCCCGCGAAGGGGAGGAAAAGGTGTTGCATTCTGTAGCCGGTTCCGATAGCGATACCCTGAGATTGAACCGGGAAGGAGTGTATCGGATATTCGACATCTTTACGACGGATACGAAATGTTATGCCTCAGAGAGTGAGGTGATGGTGACCGTACAGCCGCATGATTTGTTCTATGTCTCTTTGGACCATGTCGGCCGGGATACGGTTTGCCGCGGCGAGTCCGTTCGGTTGAGGGTCAAAGTGGAAGGAGGCGAAGCTCCGTGGCGGATCGATATCCGGCGCAGGGGAGATGGAAATACGGCTCCTGAATTGGGAAGTTTACCGGTTGAGATCTGGTCCAACGATACGATTTTCGAACTGAATGTAATTACCGATCAGAAATTCTATATTGCCTCTGCCTCTCAATTTACGGACCCGGATGCATGTGCCGGTATTGTCCGGGGCGAGGATGTGCTTTTCGTGATACAGCAGCCTTACGGCACACGTATCGGAAATGTGACGGATACCGTTTTCGGACAATGTCAACAGGTGAATCTGGTGGATTTGCTGCAGCCTTATCCGGATGCCTCCATCGGTAAATTCTACCTCAACGGTAAATTGAGCGACGATAATATCCTGTCCGGTGCTGCGGGAAGGTATAAGGTGGTGTACCGGGCTGAGACATCTGCGGGCTGTGCCGATTCGGCTCAGATTTATCTCCGGTTGGATAAGCTGCCGGAACCGAAGTTGAGTTTGAGTACTCCGGATATTTGTCACGGCGGTAAAGCTGATCTGTTACTTGAAGCCAACGGTGCCGGTGCCTTTAATTTTACGATCCGGGCCATTGCTTATGATGTCAACGGAAAGATGATCGGTCGGCCTACGTCGTTGAGCAATACGATGGATAATGCGATTTCTTACGCGCTCAGTTACGATGAGACGATGAATTCTTCAGATTCATATCGTACGTATCAATTGATCAGTATTACGGACAAGCACGGTTGTGTTGTCAAACCGGCCGATGAGCCGCTGAAATTGAATTGCCGCAAATCACCGGGATTCCGGGTAACCGGCAGGCATCCGATTGTGACGGGAAATAACGAGGACGAAACGATTCAAAATTTCGTGGTTCCTGTTTCCAATAAGATTGTGAGCTTTATGGTATATATGCCGAACGAGTTGGGTACCAAGCCGTGGAACAGTTATGTCGAATACACCCGCCTGGACGGGTCTGTCGGTACAAGTTCGAAATTGAAACTGACGACAGATGCGCGTCTCTTCCAGTCGACGGAAGCCGGAACTTACCGTTTTACGGTTTCAGATGCCTATTGTCCGGGCCGGAAGACGGTTGTACGTACGGTTACCGTATTGGATACCGTCTTTATCAGGACGAAAGTGCTTCTGGAAGGGGCTTATCGCAAAGATGAAAAGAAAATGGCCAGTACGTTGTGGACCAATAATAAGGTTCCCAATGCCCAGTGGGGGAATAAATGGCCGGCATTGGGCGAACGGAAAGGTGTCGATTGGGTTACGCTTGAATTGAGGAAAGACAGCGTCAACGGAGAAAAAGCATTCAGCGGTCAATTCCTGTTGTTGGATGACGGAACGGTGGTCGACCGAACGGGAAGCGAAGCCTTGCCCATACCCAATGTCGATTTCGATACGAAATATCATCTGGTCATTAAACACCGGAACCATCTGGCTATCGGTTCTGCCTTGCCGGTTACTCTGGCGATGACCCGTGACGAAGCTGTACTGATGGATATGCGTATGCTGGGGAACATTTATGTTAAGGAAGGGGATGCAACGCTGCATGTCGTTTGGCTGGGCCAGATCAATTCAGTCTCGGTATTCGGAATGTGTGTCGGGGATGTATTCGACAATGCTTTGATAACCATAAACAATGCGAATGAAAGTATCTGGAAGGCGATCCATGAATTCGGATACTATAAAGCAGACGTGAATTTCGACGGATTCGTTACGATTCCGCAGATTTCCTCTTCGGACGGAAAACTTTATCCGGACCCGGCAGGAGCGGAACGGGACGATATGTCTAAAATTTATAACAACCGGGATAAATTTTCGGAGATAATAAATTAGCATATGTTTTGAAAAATGTGTTAATGTTAGTAAATTTGCAAGAAAATGTCAATATTTTATAATATTTCCCATAATTATGGTAAAAATAATAATTGCAATCCTATTGCTGATTGTTTGGTTACAACCGGCAATAGGTAATGATGTTCGTATCCGGGGCGAGGCGAAAGTTCAGGCTATTACGGAGAATACGGCATTGATTACGTTCCCGTTGTCCTGGGAGCATTCCTGGCGGGAAAGTGAGAGTTGGGATGCCGTGTATTTATTCGTAAAGTACCGGCGGGTAGGAGTGAATGAGCCGTGGCATCATGCTTATCTGAAAGAGGACGGACACCGGGTGACGGGGGGAGGAAATGTCCCGGCGATGGAATTTTTGCCGGTAAAAACGGAGAACATCAATTTGTTGCGGATGGACGTCATATATGCCGGAAATTATCAGCCGACACAGATTACATCCAAGCAGGAAGTAGCGGGGGTATTTTTATTCCGGCGTACACCCGGAAACGGGAATCTGAACATTCCCCGGGTGTCTTTGGAATGGGATTTCAAGCAGGGGGATTTGAATCTGTATTACGATGTAACGGTAGAGGATATCCGGCAGGGGAAGATAGAGGTTTCCGTACAGGCGGTAGAAATGGTGTATGTCCCTAACGGGCCTTATTACCTGGGGGATCGGATTTCTCCTTATTCTTTCGTTTCCGAGGAATGCAACTCTGCTTTTTATGTAAATACGGACGATGAGGTAAAGGTGCATATTATGGGAGCGACGGCAGACAGGGGAGTACTGAACAGATGGGTGGTGCCGGATTTGTATCCGATGGGCTATACCGGATTTTATACGATGAAGTATGAGGTGTCGCAGGAACAGTATGTGAATTTCCTGAACCGGATTACCTATACCGATCAGAAAAAACGCATCGAAAACGACCTGGACAATCTGGCTCCGGGGCAATTTGCTTTCGGAAAAAAGGATGTGCCGAATTACCGGAACGGCATCATTTTGCAGGAACGGTTCCGTACTCACGATACGGCCGTTATCTTCGGTTTCGATCTGAACGGAAACGATCCGATCAATTCGGATGCCGACGGAAAAAGTGTGGCCTGTAATTACCTGACGCCCGATGATGTCCGGGCTTATTGCGATTGGGCGGGTTTGCGTCCGCACAGTGAAATGGAATATGAAAAAGGATGCCGGCAACGGAATCCGGCTATTGGGGCCAATGACCGCTCTTTTGCGTGGGGCACGCCTAATTTTGCTTCTTTGCAGGCCTGGAATATTTCGACCGTGAAAAATGACAATGCGGAAGACGAGGAAGTATTGATCGCCAATGCTGCCAATACCGGTCGTATGAACGGTCCGAAAGTGCATAATCTCGGGCCGGTCAGATGCGGGGCTTTTGCGACGGAGACTTCCGATATCTATAAAGCCGGTGCTTCCAAGTGGGGAATTATGGAAATGACGGGGAATCTAGCCGAGATTTACTACAATGCCCGGCAGGGAAAAAATTTCAACGGGGAAGTTTTCGGGGATGGGAATATATGGTCGTCTGTGGCTTCCTGGCGGACGGATACGGTGGTACATGTTTATGGAATATTTGATGTCGGACATGGAAATTATACGGTGATTGCTTCCAAAAGTCTTCCGATGCAGACCATCAATAAAAAAGGCAACCGGATGACAACCATCGTCCGGCAGTCGAAATCCGGATATTGCGGAAGTTATTTAGGATGTCGTATCGTAGTAGACGAAGATGTAACGATTCCCTGGCCGGTAATGGACTGGCCGGCTGCGAAAGAAAACTTTATCCTGAAAGGCGGTTCTTTTGCTTCGGAGGCTTTAGGTGCCGGCAGTTCTTTGCTGGTGGGCGACAATATGGCGGTGTCGTATCGTGGAGATACGGTATATGCCAGGGCTTTGCCGGATGAATTGCGTTATGCTTATTCCGGTTTCCGGGGAGGACGCAGTGTGCCGATGAAATCGATCCTTACCGGAAAGATTGAGGGACAGGGAGGCAGAAACCCCGATACGGCCCTTATATGTGCCGCTCAGCCGTATGTGATTACGGAAGTTGAGCCGGGAGACGATACCCCGGCTTCTACCGTTTATTTGTGGGAAATGAACGATGAGGGAGCAGGCTGGGAGGCTTTGCCCAACAGTAATACCCAGAACTGGACTCTGAATACCTGCCTGATCGATGAGACATTGTATCACACTTATAAATTCCGGCGGCAAAGTATTGCTTCACATGCCGAGTCATACGGGAACGAGGTAACGGTAGTCGTACCGGGCTATGTCATTAACGGAGGGAACAGCTATATGGAGATGAACCCGTATGTTTCTTCGGTTACTTTACAGACGGACCTGGGAATTGCCGGAGATGTAAAAGTGGAATGGAGGTTGGAGTCGAAGAGTACGTGGCATTTGTTGTCCAATCAGACAGGAGTAACGAAAGATATCGTGACGGTTAACCGGACCGATCTGACTTCCGAGATTCCTTTGAATGACGGCGGAGCCTGTAAAGTGCGGGTAACCGTGACATTGGGGGCCTGTACGTTTGAAAAAATCCTGGATTTGGCGGTTCGGGTGGCCGGATTGGCTTGTCCGGCTACAGTAACGGATAATGACGGAAATTCCTATGCTGTAGCACAACAACCGGACGGACGTTGTTGGATGATGGTGAATTCGAAGGTGTTTGTAAACGGTGCTTCTACCGGAGGATTGTATACGTGGAAGCAGATACAGGCCAACGGAGATAATTTGTGCCCGCCGGGATTTGCTATTCCGACGAAGCAGATGTGGGATGTGCTGTGGCGTTTTTATGCGACACAGGGAGAATCTCCGTGCGGCGATCCGGCTACACAGGATTATGTAAGTGACGCAGATCCATGCAGTACCGGGTATAATCCGGGCTTGTATGCACCGGGACTCGATAATTTTATGGCAGCGATGGGCGTACCTCCTGCTGACGGTAATTTAGGTGGCTGGTGGCTGAAGGATTTGAACGGTTGGTATGTTAATATCAGCTACGATACGACGGATCCTTATTTTAGTGTTATGTCTTTCGAACCGGATGCGACCGTAGGAAATCCGCTGGCTACGGAAGGAAAACACCCGATACGTTGTTATAAAAAGTAAGAAAATAAATTATATTGCGTATGAGACGCTTTTTAGTGTGCATTGTTTTGCTGTTGACAGGCTATATGGCTGCCGGACAGATATACACCGGAGGAAAAGGGGACGGAGCGACTATGTCGTGTGTACCTCCGGTGGTAAAAACGTTAAGTGCTACGGAAATTACCTGTGTCAGCGATACGATTCTATTGGTCGTACATGCCACGGGCACCAATCTGCAATACAAATGGCAGAAGCTGGGTGCTAATTTCTTTACGGATTTGACAGATGCGTCCAGGTATTTAGGATTGGGGACCGATTCCTTGCGGATATTGAATCCGACCAGTGCCACCGATTCCGGACGTTATCGCTGTCTGGTGGTGAATAGTTGTGATTCGGATACCAGTGAGGTATTCCATATCGATCTCAACCGGGCGCCCTGGCTGACGAATCCGATGGCGGCTCACGAATATTTACAATATGCCTGTATCAATACCGGTTCCGTACAATTGGTACCCAGTTTTGCTGCAGAGAAAAACGATATTCAATATGCCTGGAAAAGGATAGATACGTTAAGCGGAAGAACGACGATATTGCCCGATACGACCCGGGATCTGACCGTTAAGCTGACACCTCCCGCCGAAGATGTGGAAGGGCTGTATGTGGTATCGGCCTATAACGAATGCGGTATCGTTTCGGATTCGGTCTTTTTGCCGGTATACGATATTCCTCAGGTCATCTGGGATAATGTTGTTGTCGACGGGGTGTTGACGACCTGTGAATACGAACGCCTGGAACTGAGGGCTAAAATTACAGGAGGCGGATCTTATACCTGCTATTTGGAGAAGTTATATAAAGATTGGAGTACGGGAGAATGGAGGGTACAGAATTCCAAATTGCTGCCTTCTTCCTCTATTTTTATCAACGGGGTGCTGATGTCGGATGCCGGTTATTACCGTTGGGCGATTTCCAACCAATGTTCGGATGAAGATTCCTACAGTGAGATCATCGAATTGAAAGTAGAAAAAAAGCCCAGTTTTATCCGGCCGGTGAGTGAAGTGTATGTATTTCCGGATACGACGGTCTGTGAGGGGAGTACGCTTGTAATGACCTGTACGGCCAGCGGTTCGGCAAACCAGTATTACTGGACGAAAGACGGAGTACGTATTCCGGAATCCGAAGGCAATGTGCTTCGTCTGGAGAATATTCAGGAAAGCGATGCCGGTAATTATTTCTGTGTCGCTTATAATAATTGTATCGAAAAGGAGACATCCAGACCGATTCGGGTAAAAGTGACTTTACGTCCGCGTTTCGACCGGGATCCTTTTTTGAAAAAACGGGCTTGTGTGGGAGATTCCATTACCTATTTCGGTGTGGAACCCGATCTGACAACCGATAGTTTGCGCTGGTATTTCAACCGGTTGCCTTTGTATGATAACGGGCATTATGAAAATACGACTTCGGAGGATTTCGATATTCTTCATATCGGAGAGAGTGATCTGGGACTCTATCAGGTGAAGGCCTATAACCAGTGCGGGGGTACTCTGAGTGAGCCTGTGCGTCTGGAAAATCTGGCGATTCCGGTCAGCTTTAAAAAGGGTGTCGGAGGATACAACATGCTTTTGTGTGCCGGAATGGAACAAAAACTTTCGGTAGCGACGACGGGTACGACTCCCATCCATTACCGGTGGGTACTTAACGAACATACATACGAATCGGATACCAATTTCGTAGAAGTGAAGGGCCAGGATGTGACGGAACGGAATAAATACAAGGTATATGCTTATAACGTATGTAATGCGGCCTTGGACAGCGGTTGGGTGGATGTAGAGGTTTTCGAGCATTATAAATTCACCGGAGAGGGAGAATACTGTGCCGGACATACGCCGACGGGGAATTTGACCTTAGCCGGTTCTTCCGATACGTTAACTTATTCACTATACCGGGATTACGGTATTTTTGTCAAGGAATTGAAAGGTACGGGCGATTCCCTGAAATTCGAGAATATGGCGGGTGGTATCTACTACATTATGGCCACGAACCCCAAAACCGAATGTTCCCAGGAAATGAACGGACGGCCTTATATCGACGAATGGCCTTCGCCCAAGGCCCCGAACTTTTTTATTTCCTCTTACTATTGTATGGGAAACAGCGGCGCCACCCTGGTATTGGGAGAATGGGAAAACGATGTGCAGTATCAGTTGGAACGCAATCAGGGAAGCGGCTTCCAGAATGTGCCTTATACGACATTTACGGGAGGTGTACGCATCTTTGCCGTTCCGGAATTGAATTCGCCTCCCGACGGGGAGCCTCGTATTTATGAAAATATGGATTACGGGCGTTACCGGGTCGTGGCTACCGGTGTCAACGGTTGTACGACGACCATTACGCTCGAAGATTCCGTGTATATGTTGCCTCCTCCTTCCATTCATAAGTTGTCGGCTCTGCACGGAGATACCGTAAATTGCAACATCAAGCTTGCCGACGGTACGATTTATACGGAATTTACCGAATTACAGGTTGACCGTTTTATGGAAGGGGCGACTTATACCTTGTATAAGAATGGGGTACCGGATCCGGACAAAGAACCCGACCGAACCTCTCCCATCGGCTGGTCGCATATCGGCGAAGGGGAATATGAGGTGCATGTGGAGACACGTGAAGGTTGTACGGGAACGACCAATAAAGTCCGGATACGCAATGTGGATGCTCCCAAGGAGCAGACACTTTCGGCCAGCGGCAGCCTGTGTGCCGAGCTGGATACGGACGGGGATACCAAAACATTGACGATAGATGCGACGGAGCCGGGGGTAACTTACGAGGTATATCGTCAGGACCCGGCAAAGTTGTGGTATAAATTTATCGGTGACGGTAATCCGAAGGATATTATTATTCCGAACCAGCGGGCGACTTTTTATGCCAAGGCGATCGACCCGACGGGTATGTGCAGTACTTCTTTTTCCAAGGATATTACTGTCAAAGCCAGTAATTTCCAGGTGTCGACCAATCCGGCGGATATTTATCTGGACGCTAAAGGGTTGACGACCTGGCTGCATGTCGATATTACCGGAAATTATGTACAGCCGCTGGAAGTACAGTGGGAGAAAGAGTCGGAATTGCAGCAGACGGGAGTGATTTCCCTACCCAATACGACAGTGCACAAACAATATTATTGGCCGTTCTGTCCTTGTGCAGCCAAGCATGATTCCTATGGATCGGATTGGGTTCATATGTATTCCCACGGTCCGAACTGTACACTGACGAATTGCCCGTACCTGTACCATGCTTACAATCCCGCCGCACACGGTTGTGTTTATATGGGAACGGAGTGGAATACGTATACGGTGGCCGGTTATGCCCGTAGGGGAAAATGGTACGACCTGTACTATTGCCGGGATCAGGTGACGGATGATGCCGGACAGGAGTGGTATGAGAACGATAAGAGCAATCCGTTCCGCAACCGGCTGACGACACCGGTGAACGAAGACCGTACTTATAAAGTGACGGTAACCGACGGAGCCGGGTGTGTACACAGCGATGACGTAACCGTCCGGGTGATCGGCGGTAAATTACGGGCGGAAATTCTTTTTTCCGACATACACAAGCATTACGAATATCCGTTCTGTCCTTGTGTCGCCCAGCATACAGGCTACCATTACTGTTCGCGGAATTGTAATTCCGAAAACTGTATCCGTCAGTACCATGCCCACAAACACGAGGGTTGTATCAAGCGGAAGACGGAATATATCGAATACCGGGGACGCTACCAGAAATATTATGACCTGTGGTATTGCTGTACTAATCTCGAAGCAACCGATACCATTGTATATAAGAACGACGAATTGTTTTTCTGTTCGGATGCCAAAGGAGGAGATTATGTGTACGAGAAAAACTGGTCGTTCGACGCTCCCGGATATGCCGATGCCTCATGGGGCGGAATGAAGGGGGATACCGTGATGTTTACCGCCAAGCAATCGGGCTGGCTGCGTCTGCGTGTTACGAGTATGGGACAGGAAGTGCGTGACAGTATCTGGATTGAGGTATACCGCCGTCCGTTTACCGCCTATATACAGGACGGGAACGGACAGGACCGTATCGATTCTTTGTATCTGTGTAAAGGAGAAGAAACTAAACTATACGCCTATACCGCGGGAGGAGACGGGGATGTAACGACAACCCAATGGTGGGGAGACGGTTTTACCGGTCCGAATACCGGTTGGTGGATTTTTACGCCGGAAAGAAGCGGCTGGTTCTTCCTGACGGCCCGCAACGACGATGTGGTGATTACCGACAGCGTTTATATTCTGTTGCGGGAAAGTCCCGGCACACCCGAGGTCGAAGATCCGGGAGCGCGTTGTGTTTTGCCGGGACAGAGCGAGACCATTAAAGTGCTTAGTCCGACAACGGCGGGAGTCAATTATGTGCTCGAATACAGTGTGGACAACGGCGGTTCTTTTGTCGAAAAAGACCGGTATAATAATTCCAGAGGGGGAGCCATTCCGTTCCGGGTGGAGTCGCCTGTCAGGGATGCCGGAGTCTACCGGGTAAAGGCCGAGAGTGTTGCCGGCGATCATCATTGCTCCACTTATTCCGAGCCGATCGAATTTATTGCGCCGCCTTCTCACGATGAGCTTACTTCTTTGAAATATTGTGACGGAAAGCAACTGGTGTTGCAGTTGAACTCGACGTCGACGGATATGTCTTACTCTATTTTGTCGAACAGAAACATCTGTTTCGAGACGATCCATGCACCTAACGATTATTTCCACAAACAGTTCGGAGCCGGTACGTATAAATTCGTATATACCCGTAACGGTCATTATCCGTTCGAGAACGGATTGACAAAATCCTGTTCGGATACAGTCGATATCGAAATACGTAAAGTCGTTCCTCCGGCGCAGGTAGACGCTGTTGTCAACAACGGACTGGGAGCCTGTGAGGGACAGAATGCGACACTTGCTTTGTCGCCGACCGAAAGAGATGTGACTTATTTCCTGGAGGCTCCGAATGGAGAGCGTACGGAGTTGTTTACCGGAAACGGGGGCGTGGCTGAAACGGTGCTTTCGGCCAGACCTTACGGCACCTATCAGGTGAAGGCCGAACGGGAAGGCTGTCCGACACTGGTGAATTGGTTTACTTTCAACCGGAATCCGAAGCCGGTGGTTCAGCCGGATGTATATTATTGCTATCCTTATGGCAGATTGAGTCTGGGCGAAGGAAGCGATCTGACCTATACCGGTCTGGAAGCGGGAGTGACCTATATATTGCAACGGGAGGGCGTTTCTTTCGATACGATTGTCGGACCGGGCACCAAAACCTTTCAGGGAATACAGAACGGAAAATATACGGTACTTGCCCAAAATGACGAGACGAGTTGTTTTACGACCACGGATTTTGAGGTAAAAGCCGAAGAAGCTCCGAAGGAATTTACCCTGTACGCCGATTGTGCACAGGAGAAAAATATCACCCTTCGCTCGAGCGAGAGAGGAGTACGTTATACTTTGTACAGAGATAACGAGGTTGTTGCGACAATGGCCGGTACGGGAGATACCCTGAAATTCGGAGTTTACAATACGACCGGCGTATATACGGTGAAGGCTGAAAATACAACGACGAATTGTAAGGCTGACATGAACGGCAATGTGCAGATTACGGAACTCGATATCTGCGATCTGGTACAACAGCGGCCCACCTGTACTGCGGCTACGGTAACCGATTTGATCTATCCTTGCAGCAGTAAGGGTTGGTCCTATTACCTGAAAGACGTTACCACTACCGATACCTTGATGAGTGACGTGCTTGCGGGTACCGGCTCTGCGATCAGTTGGTCGTCGGTGGGGCCCCGGATGATCAAGCCTTATGTTTCCGGCAGGGTGACCAAGAACTCCCGGTATATTTTATGGGGACGGGATGTGTGTGGCGATATTCCTTTGGATACGATCGAGGTCGGTGTAACAAAGCCCGGTTCCGGTGTGCTTTCCATGGAAAATGTCACTTCTTTGGACAATGTTCCGGCAGAATCCTGTATCAACGAGTGGGAAAATATTTACCTCTCCCAGGTGAAGGCGGATAATAAATATGTATTGATCGGTTTGATGGATGGCGGGTACCGGGATTCGCTGACGTCTTATACCGCTACGGAAGATAACAATACGGACCGGATTTTCCTGGGGGCATACAAGGCTTATGATGCTTATGTGCTGGATATGGATCACAAGGGATGTATTTCCAGTTCCCGGATCAACGTCAATTACAAACCGATGCCCCAGTTGTCGGGTTTGGACGGAACAAGCATCTGCGGTAACGAAGGGCAACTGGAGGTGAGTCTGGTCGGGAAATTACCGAATCAGAATTATTACCTCTACATTGATTCGAAAGCAGAGGCGCTGGATACGTTGTCGGCTTCGGAAAGTGATATACAGTTCAGGCCCCAGACCGAACCGGGACGCTATTGGGTGATCGTAGACAATATTGATCCGGTGAGTAAAGCCCGTTTCTGCCGGGATACCATGTATCCTTCATACGCTATCGGGCAGGCCCCGCAGGCATTCGATATTACCCGTTATCCGGAACTCGACGGCGGAAATATTTACCTCTGTAAAGGAGATACGGCGACGATTTCTCTGGGTAGAACCGAAAAGGCTGTCGAATATGCCTTGTTCCGGGATGGCGTGGAGGTATCTCCGATGCGGCAGTACCGTGTCGATGGCGGTGAGATTACGTTTAGCGTACGCGAAGCCGGGGTATACTCCGTGGTCGGCTTTTTAGGAGCCTGTACACAGGAGATGAATAATAAGATTACGGTGTATATGGATACTTTGCCGAAATTGCAGCTTTACGATACCTATTATTATTGTAAGGGTGCAGAGACGGGGGCTAAGATCGAAGTACTCGGAGCACCGTACAAATGTGTCTTTGAGTTGAGGGACGGAGGACTCGGAACGGATCCTATTGAGCGGGATACGGTACAGCGGTACTGGGGAGACGGTATCAGCGATACGATTTCTTTTAATCACCTGTGTCCGGCCGGTGAGCAATATTCATACGTGCTGACATTCCAGACAAAAGGAGGATGCCGCGGGCATCATTATTTCGATGTCGAGGAGGTCGAACCTCCCACGAAGTTCGAGGCCATCAGTACGGGAGATGCCGTGTGTGAAGCCGAATGTACCCGTTTCGGTATTGCCGGCGACCAATACAATGTCGAATATTCATTGATGAAGGTCGATCCGGACGGAGATTACGAATACAACGACAATTATATTGTCGGCTGGGGAGACCGCGATACGTTGTGGTTCCCGTACCCGGTTTGTGAGCGGGGAGAATTCTATGTAAATGCGACCTTCTATACCCGCCCGCAATGCAGCAGCCGTTTGAAAGTAAACGGTGTAGATACGGTATTCCTGGCCGAGGTAGATACGATACGGGAATGTAGCCTCAGGGATTATGAAGTACATTACTGCTCGGAAACTGCTGTCGGAGGAACAATTACGCTGTTGAATGCCCAGGCGGGTATCGAATACCGGTTGTGTAAGGATGGTGTCGATCCGGTTGTGGTCGGGGATTACCTGAAACAGGTATGTACCGTTGAAGGGGAAACGCTCGAATGGACGGATGTGGCTGCCGGAGAAATTTGTAAGGGCGAGGATTTCGACAACGGAACATTATACAGAATATGGGCCTATAACCCGGCAACCCGTTGCTCCAAATGGATGGAGGCACCGGTGTTGGTTATCGGAGACAAACGGCCGGAGGTTTCGGCAATGACGGCTCCTTATTATGAATTCTGTGACGGAGAGGGTGTATTGCTGAAAACCCGGGCTACCGGATGCGGTTTAAGTTATGAATGGTTCCGGGTGGGTACTTCCGGTAATGTGGCGGTGGGAAGAGATGCCGACCTGGAAATCGGACAAACGGGAAGTTACTATTGTAATATTACCAATACATGCGGTACTTTCCGCAGCGAGCCGAACATAGTGCTTTATGTAAAAGATGAGACCGTCATGACTCCGATGGGTGTCAAAACCCTTTGTGAGGGTACGCCGGGATTGATTTTCAGCGAGTTCGAGAACGTCAATGACGGAGATTACATCTGGTACCGGGCAGAAAAACCGGATGCCGTACTCAGTACGCATCCCTGGCTGGAATTTGAGAACGTAACTCATACCGACGAAGGGTATTATGTTTGTGTCGGCGGAGATATGAAAAAAGGATATTGTAATGTGTATGCCGATACGGTGTTTGTAAAAGTATCCAATCATGTGGACAGTGCCCGCATACAATTGAAGCGGGATACTCTGTGCTGGGGAACGACAAAATCCATGAGTGTGGATTTGCCCGGTTACAATATACAATGGTATTTTAACGGAGAGGCGATACCCGGTGCGACAGCCAGAGCGTACAGCAAGACTTTCTATACAACTGATGCCGGGCGTTATGCGGTGAAGATCAGTAGCGGTTGCGGAGAACGGGATTTGATTCCGGCCTACGACATTGTTGTGGATACGGTCATCGATCACATCTGGCATACGGACGATCAGAACCTTTGTACGGATGGTCCGCTTTACCTCGAAGTACGTACTTCTCCGATGTCCGGAGTCAATTATGTATGGCAGCAGATTATCGCCGGAGAACCGAAAACGGTGATCGGAAACAGCGCCGGTATAAAGGTGGATGTACCGAAGGATGTGGCCCATGTTACTTACCGGGTGTTCTATTACAATACCTGTAACGATTATGCAAGCAGTGCTTATCAGGATGTGGAGGTCAATGTGGCAGTCAGCATTAAAGCGACGACGCCCTGGCCGGAAGAAATGACTTTCTGCGAAGGTTCGGGAGGTTCGTCGGCGGATCGAACCCTGACGGCTACGATGACCGGTACCACCGTTCACGAGTATGTCTGGATTTTTAATCCGGCAGGTACCGCGGAGACGGATACCGTTGCCCGGGGAAAAACGGCGAATTCCTACACGATTCCCGATAATAAGGATGCTTCCGGGCTCTATACCTGTATGATGACGACCGATTGCGGACGGATGCGCTATGACTACAGTTGCTGGGTACGTATCAATACTCCGGCTTCGATTGTAACCGATTTGGCGGCTACTGCCGGTAAGATGTGTGAAGGAAGTTTGTATACGCCTTCCATTACGGCGACAGGTAGTGATCTGCAATTCCGCTGGATACTGTGCCATAAAGACGGGACAGTGGATACCGTGGCGCGGGGGATCGGCTACGAATGGGAAGATACCCATATGTTGTCGTTGGTAACGGAAGAGCGGTATGCCGGAGATACCTTGAAGTGTATCGTGTATAACAATTGCGGCTTGGATGAGTCCACTCCGGTGATCCTGGAGATCGAAGGACGGCACAACATAGATGTGGAACCGGAAACGTGGGTATGTTATGATTCCCTGGCGACGGTACATGTCAAATTAATGGACGGACACGGTGCTCCTTATGTATCCGGCGCCTGGAGTTATGAGCTTTGCCGGGAGGATTACAACCCGATCGACCGGGATGTTGAGGCCGGTAGGGCTGTGGATACCGTTACCCGTTTGCAGCCCGGAAACTATGCTGTGAAGAACCTGACGGACGGCGTATGTGATTACAAAGACCAGGAAATGGCCGTCTTTACGATAAGCGAACGGACGAAGGCTACGGCTCAGATGTCTTTGCCGAACGGGAAACGGGACACAACCTTGTGTGCCCAGGCCGACTTGCCGATTTATGTGAAGATAGCCGGAGGTACCGGGCCGTTTGAAGTAACCATCTGGCAGAAAAAGACCGGAGAGGCGGATTGGTCGGTGTTCAACGAATGGATCAATGTCAATCCGTTCTATATAGAGGCTGCCGAAGCACATGCCGGCTATGTATACAATATTCCGGTGGTAAATCCGGCCCGCTTTATGGTAACGGTCCGCGACCTGAACGGTGGCGACGGAATAGACGGGGCTTGCGAGGTATTTATCGACTCCGGAACGGAGATCATCGATGTAAATATCGTACCCAAATCGAATGTGAACTGGGGCATGCCGGTCGGACGTACCGATTACGGAGAGTGTGAGTTACCGATTAACCTGAACACCATTCTCAATCCCTCGGTGGCCAACGGTATATACCATATTACCAAGTTGCAACCCGGAGGAAGTGAGGATATTACTTTCGACCGTAATTGGAACTCTCCGTTTATTTTACAGACGGACGGTCCGGGGCGTTATCAGGTAACTTATTCTACGGGAGGCATCTGTGATGAGGTAACCAATTCGAAAATTATCTTTGTGATCGATTCGTTGCCGAAGGCTCATTTTATACCGAAAGATACGATTATCTGTACGGGAAATATGCCGCCGAGGGTGTATGTTGAAATGCGGGGAGCAGAACCGATGGATTATATCCGTGTGGAATCGAGCCGTCTGAGACGGGACGGAACGGTAGAGCCGTTTACGCGGCCGGGTTGGGAAGCCGGTACTCCGGTGGGGACAACCATCAGTTATCCGAGACAGGAAGTACCGTTCTACATCGTCAATACCGATTCGATCGTGCGCTATGTGCTGAAGGAACTGAAAGACCGTCACGGATGTGCTATGGCTGCGGGACCGGAAATTTCGACCTCGCTGACAATTGCCCAATTGCCGCGGGTGACCGTGGAAGGTTCCAACCAGGCATATGACAACGGCTTCTGGAATTCCGTATTGCAGGAATACAGTATAGCGACGGGAGATAGCGTGCGCTTCCGCATCCGGATGACGTCCGGAACGGCACCCTGGACCTTGACGGTGACTTACGGCAATTCCTATCCGATTATGGACGGGGAGGTGACGACCTATACCGTGTATGCCAAGGATACTATTTTAATCGAGAAACGGGATGGACATTATTTGTTCAATTGTGAAGACGCTCACGGTTGTAGTCTGAACAACTTAGGGACGACACACCGGCAAATCAGTATCGAACCCGACGGCTACTTTAAGCTGGAAGGAGTGTTGTTGGGAGGTGCGGTTGATCCGACGCTGCGCGGACAATCTGTCAATGGAAGTCAATTGATGTTGACGGGGGTTATGAAATCAGATTTGATGACCTACGGATTATTGCCGACTACCGATCTGGAACCGATGGCCCTGGCGAAGAGTACCGATTTTATCGATTGGATTTATGTGGAAGCCCGTACGCAGGATGTACTGGGTAAGTGGACAGTCGTGGCCCGGGATAGCTGTATCCTGTTGAAAAACGGTAAGGCGCTTGGCAGAGACGGTTCCAACGTTTTGAAACTACCCAAAACGGGAACGCATGGGAAGACTTTCTACATTGCCGTATTGCACCGGAATCATTTGCCGGTGATGACGGCGAATCCGATACAGTTGGGAGCCAGTCCGACGGCGCCGCAAACGGTGACCTTCTGGTACAAAGAGAATTTCTGGACCCGGGATAACGATTTGGAAAAACACGCCTGGAAAGGGATTGTGTTGCTTAACGGCGGTATAGATATCTGGGCGATGGCACCGGCTTACCTGAACATCAATCAAAAGGCCTTGCTGGTAAGTATGTCGAATCCGAATGCCTCCTTCTTCAATGCAGGAGCTCCCGGTTATAGTATTTTCGATGTGAATTTCGACGGTATTGTCGATTTCCCCGGCTATATTTCAGACTGGAGCCAGATCAACAGCTACGGCAGCAGTGAAGATGCCTGGTTGTTGTTGTTGAACCGGGATAAGTTTTCGGAAATAGAACTCGAACCTTAAACGAAGGATGGCAGGTATGAACATAAAGTATAAATTGTTGTCTTAAATGTGAGTTTGAATTTACAATTTAAAGTTATGGTGCTTAACAGATTGATTTGTTATCGGATTCATTTTATCCGGCATTTGAAATCATAAATCTACGATGAAAACGTTCATATAGATTGTAGGTTGTTTGGCAACTTGATTCGTCATTAATTTTTTTAATCTAAAATTGTAAATCTAAAATTTTAAACCTAGGTTAATTTTAAGAAAAAATGTAAAAAAAAGTTTTTTTACAAAAAATATATTAACTTTGTAATGTATAATATGAATGTGATGAAGGGGATTTTATGCAAGTGGTTAGGGATCAGTGTGTTCCTGCTCGTTCTTCTGTTTTGTACCCAAAAGACAGAGGCGGCTGTATATACCGATTCATTGACTTTTAAGATCGATAGCGCCAAAATCGAGGGGGATTTTTTGGAGTATTCGGTAATGTTTTGGCGGACGAATGAAAGTTGGGTCGGAGACAATGGAATACAGGATACATTATTGGGGAATACCGACCTTAATTTTTGGTTGGAAGATGTCGTGTTCGATAAGAATGTGGCACCTCAGATTGTACGTAAACATGCGGATTTGGATCTGAATACGGCGGGGGGCTTTGCGTTGATGAATATCGAAGCCCGTTATTATGCTTACCGTTTTTCCATCAAGGTCAGTCCGAAAGAAAACCCCATGAGCAATATGCGGGTGGTGTCCGTTTTATACAACCAGCCGGTAGAGTTGTGCCGGGTGCGTTTGAAGATGACGAATCCGAATCAGAATCCCGGTTTGGAATGGGATGTAAAAGCTACGGGCGGTCAATCGACGATAGGGGAGCCCCTTATCCTTGCTTTGGATGGAAATATCAGACTCAATCCTCAAAAAGACATTATACTGGTTGATAATTCCCATGTACAATGGGTATGTGAAGGCGGGGATGCCAAAATCTGGGCCAAAGGACATTCGTCCGGGGATAAACTGAAGATTGCCTGGTATATGGCCGAAGACCCGGATTGTGTGGGAGCTTACAACGGCAATCCGAACGATGCAGCTAAATTTACAAGTAATATTACCGGAAACCTGGTTTCCGGTCAAGTGCATGTAGCCGATTTCCTGAATACTTCGAAATGGGGAAAACTTCGTTACCACATTACCTGTGCCAACGACGGTTTGGAGCGGGTGGATACGCTGCATATTTTCAATGTGCCGATATCCATGGACAGTATTTATTTCCAATGTGAATTGTCGGATGCCTCTTTGTCCGGAGCGCCCCGTTATTCGACGAATACGGCAAACGGTACGGACAATCAAAAAACACAGCTTTTGGTTCGGGACAGCCTTCACGGTTGGTTTGCTTCTTCCGATCCGACGCTGCGGGACGATGGCCCTGCCGGTATCGGGGCGAGTGACCGGACCGATACGGTGATGAGATGTCCCAGTATCGGGGCAGTGGTGTCTTTCTATTTCTTCGGACCGGATTGCGATGCCGATCACCAGATAATCGGGAGTTATATGGACGTGACCTACCAATGGCAGGATGCTTTGGGAGCCAGTGATGTAGATACCTACCGCGTTTCGTCCTGGGAAAAGGTAAACGGGAAAAACGCTCCCAACGGCAAATGTTTGTATAAGGGCTCGGTTTTACTGGCACAGGAACTTACCGACAAATTGGTGTGGATCAGATCGATTTCTACCGAAGCGGGATGTAATAACGGTTCTTCTTACCGGAAATACGATACCCTGTATGTAAAAGACCTGCCCCAGGACCAGACTCTGGTGGCTACCCTGACCGATACGACCCTGTCAGCGGGAGAAAGTATGACATTAAGACCCGGTTTTGATAGCTATACGTTGAAACAACCGGCACTCGGTTCGATAAATACTTCTGCAAAGACGTATACGGCTCCTTCGGCCTCCTGTTCCGATCCGGACGGATGCCGCGATACCCTGGTCTATAAATATACCATGAATATCGGAGAAGGTACCGATTGCCAGATGGAATTCCAGCAGGTAGTGAATTTAAGTGATGTCTACTATTTGAGTTTAAAAGTTTTGTTGGAAGGAGGGTTTGCTTATAGTTCGACAAATTTGATGGTTTCTTATCCGGTAGCCTTGTTTCCTCGAGATGCCAGTGGATATTATACTTCTCCATATTGTGATCAGAAAGTGGCTGTAATGCCTTCAATTGCGACACCGACAGAAGGGGACATTACAGATTGGATATATATTCAGTTAAGAGATGTTTCTAATATTGGTAATTTGTTTGAATCTGTAGATTCAGTTTCTGCAATTGTTAGACAAGATGGGACTGTTTTTAGTTTAGATGGTAAGCCGTATGTTACTTTTAAAAATCTTGCTAAAACAAAATATCATGTTGTTGTAACACATAGAAATCATGTAGGAGTTATGTCAAAAGAACCAATAGAACTTAAAACTTCTGTAGCTTCTTTACCTGCAACTCCATTGATTGATTTTACAAACGTATCTTTAGTGTATGTATCTGATCCAACGATACCTGTTATGTATTTATTACCGGATGGACGGGCTGCTCTTTTTGTTGGAGATGTTACAGAAGATGGCTTTATAACGGTTCCTGATGCGAATGAGATTATATTTAATATGAGCAGCACTACAGGTGATGTTTATCGGCCATCTGACCTTGATTTTGATGGTGTTGTGAATGCATCTGATTACAATAGATGTTTAAATAATTTGGGGAAAAAGACTCAATATTAAAAGCGAGTATTTATGAAGAGGATACTTTTTATAATATTTTTTGTAATACAGATACTCCAAGGGGGAGCACAGACCTTTTATGGTACAGAAAATTTGCCAACGGATTGGTGTGGCTCTAAATTCGGGAATAATGAATGGGATAATACACTTGAGACTGCTATTCAAAATGTGACAGTTAATGGGGATTATCTTGAGTTTGATATTTATTTGAGCAGGATTGGTAAATGGTTTAATCAGGCATGGACATCGGAAAGGAAAAGGTTGTCTATCGTGACTCTTGCTTTTGATTATAATTATAATGTTTTAAGTACGAATAAATCAGATTTTACTTATACAATAGGAGAGGAGTGGGAAGCTGATGTAGATGTTAAAAGCTGTGGTTTGGAAGAAGCTCCTTCATTTGGAGATCCTCATTTTTTGCAAATGAATTTTGCAAGTATGAATTATTATACATTTTCTGCTCCGGGAGAAGGTGTATTTTTTATGCATATAAAATGGAAAATAGCATCTAAATCAGGAAAAACAGGAGTAGTACTTCGTACACCAGGTCCTCCAAGATCTTCTGAAGCAACGACAGATCAAAGTGCTGCGGTATGTGTTGTTCAGACAGGAAATGCTGACATCCAGGTCGGGTCAGAATCCGCTCCGGTAATAACGGATCTGGCTGTTGCTGACGCTTGTGCCGGGACGACTCAGGGAATCACGGCGACGGTTACCGGTACTTATACGGGGATTAACTGGGAATTAAAAAAGAACGGAGCAATATCGACCGATGGTACGATTACGGTCGGAGCTTCCAAAGAATTGGCTTCTGTTGCTTGGGGAACATCGGCCAGCGGCACTTATGAAATTTGCGGAACGCCTCAGTCTTCGGTAGCCGGAGCTGTACCGTTTTGTAAAAACGTAACGGTGACGGCTGCACCGGCCTTGGAGATTGCCAAGAGTACGACTGATGAATGTGTGAATACGTCTGTAACTCTGACTCCACAGCAAGTGGGCGGGGGGGCCGTCGGTTCGTTACTGAATGCCTCTTCTTATAAATGGACTAAAGATGCGAGTGCTGCCTCTTTGGCTACTTCGTTAACCTATACAACCGGTTTGACAACCACGTCTACGGTTTATCATTTTACGGCAACCACGGTAACGGGTAATTGTCCGGTGTCTGCCGATATTACCTTGCAGGGTGTAGCTGCTCCTGTCGTTTCCGGCATTTCAGCTATTGTGGCAAGCGGGGCTTCGCTGATAGATAAGAAATATTATGCCGGTGACAATATTACATTCAGTGTACCGAATAATGTCGATTATACCTATGCATGGACCATCGACGGGGTATCTGCCGGTAGCGGCAACTCCTGCCAGATCGAGAGTGCGACGGCAGCTTCTTATGTTGTAAAGGTTACCGTAACCAATAGTGCCGGTTGTTCGACCGAGCTGACGGAAACTTATACGTTATCTGCCGGTTGTGGACTTACGGTGGCTTTGCAGGATCATTTCAATCCCGGAAATCCGGTTCGGATTTGTGCGAACGGTGTTGCTCTGATAGATGCTGTAGCGACAGCTAATTGTGCCGGAGAGTCTGTGCTGTATTATGTATGGTATCAGAAACAAGCGGATAATACCTATAAAGAAGTACTGCGGGATGAAAATCCGGGGGCTTTGAAAAGTACTTTTGCAGCGACTGTGGCAGGAACATATCAGGTATGGGTATATAGTGCCAGAGGCATGATAAAGAGTGCCGATTTGCAGGTGAATGCTTCCGGATCGATTTATACCGCTGATATCGTAGAAGCCTGGGATCCGGTGTACATACCCCTGGGTGGAGGCCCTGCCGATTTGGGAGCGAATGGAAACAACATCGACAGCTATTACTGGAAACCCGAGAAATGGTTTACCGGGTCTGCCCATACGGCGCAGTTCCCGACGACTTCGGCTTTGTCGCAGGCGACGACATTCTTTGTATATGCCTCACACTCCGACGGTTGTGTGTCGATGGATAGTTCGCATGTCGTGTTGTCTGATAAGACATTGGATATAACGATACAAATAGCGGGTAATCCCGTTTGTGCCAATGGTAAAATCCGTTTGACGGCAGAAGTGTCGAACGGAAGCGGAAATTATGATTATACCTGGGCAACGAATGAATTTACAATCGGCTATCCTAATAAAAATAAGGAAATGGTTTTTGAAGCCAACAAGAGCCTGATTCCGGCAGAAGGAAAAGTGTTGACACAGACACTGTATGTAAAGGATACCGATACGGAGGTTGTGGGAACGGCTAAAGCGGTGATCAATTTATCGAACCTGGAAGATCCGAAACTGAAATTCGATCTGGTCGGTAACGCTACCTGTGAAGGAAATACCCTGAGCGTAGTTAAAACTGCCGGCCCGAATATCGCTACCTATTATTGGTTTGTGCGGGATGAATCTTTACCGAATAAACCGGTGACGATGACGACTTCGACGACTCCCGGACTGAAACTCGATAAACGGGGCGATTATACCGTATGGGTAGGAGCGAAGACAATTAATGTCAGTGGCTTGGAAGGGTGTTATTCGGATACGGTGAATGCCCGTTTACCGCTGAAAGTGAAAGGGTTCGATCTGGCATGGTCTACCCAGCCGGCGGCAACCTATGTTTCCGGTCAGGTGTTGAAAGCGGGTGCTATAGCTTCCAATTCGACGACCTCGAATGATTATACTTTTGAGTGGCTTTCTCCGGCAGGAGGAACGATGACTTCGGCTACTCAAACGACAAATCCGAATAATTTCCAACTGGAAGGGGCAGAATTGGCCCAATACGAATTTAAAGTAAAAGTGACGAACGACGGATGTCCGAAAGAATTATCCGAAATCGTAAACCGCAACGCTACCGATAACGGCTTGTTGCTGACACTGGCATCCGATCAGGTGAAATATTGTGCCGGCGGAGCTGCTATCATGAGCGCGAGGGCTACCGGAGGAAAAGCGCCGTACCGGGTGACCTGGTATAAAGCGGGCAGTGAATCTTCTCCGATCGAAGGACCGAAAGAGATGGCTATCGACGGAGGTGCCGGTTTCGACCGTTTGATCATTACGACTCCCTTATCCGATGGCGATAAGATTGTTGTAAAGGTAGAGGACGGAAATACAGCTTCTCCGAAAATCCGCAGGGATACGGTGACCGTAAATGTGACGGGAGCTGTTCAGGCCCCGCAGATTTCAGCCGGGGCAGACCGGACGATTGCCAGAGGTACTTCTACTTATCTGCTGGGTGAAGTGCTGGCGGAAGGCAACGGGATTACTTCCTGGACCTGGTGGGACGGAAATAATCTTGTCGCCGATGCGACAACGGCTAATCCGCAGACGAAAGCTTTGAACAGTGCTACGACTTTTTCGGCCTATGTGACCGATGCTGCCGGATGTACGAGTTTGCCGGATGAGGTGGAAATCCGTGTGACGGCAGATCCTTACGATCTGGCCGTGGATATGAACGCACCCGGCCTATTGTGTCATAACAGTAAGGTGCCGTTGTCGGCTGACGTTACTCCGGGTGACCGGGCGATAAGCAAATGGCAGTGGACCACGACCTTGGGAACTTTGTCGAATGCTGCGTTGGCAACTCCGGATTGGACGATGAACGTATCGGCCAACGGTACGGCTACTCTGATGGTATTGGTTGAAGACGGAGCGGGGGTAACGGCTGTCGATAAGGCTGTTGTGACCGTTTCGGATAAAACGGCGCCGGAATTGATTTTGGCCGGCTATAATACTGCCGGGGGTAAAAATACGCTTTGTTCGGGCAGTACGGAATTGAAAGTAACGGAGAAAAACGGAATCGCTTTGTCGGGATATGTATGGTATGCCGACGGTGCGGTCGTGGCCCGGGATGTTGATACCTATATACATGCTGTTAGCGCGACCTCTTTGGTGACGGTACGGGATGTCCTGCCAGCAATGTAGCGGAAGTGCCGTTGACGGCTTATCCGCAACCGGCTATTGCCTGGGCGGCTTCTTCGACTCCCGAATTTGTTGATGCAAATACGGCGGTAAAAGTGACGGCCGAAGTGACGACGACCACAAAAGCACCTTATACCTATACCTGGAAACATATTTCTACGCCGGTCAATCCGAATGCACCGGGCTATACGGATGAAGCGAATGCTGCCGGTACTCCTCCTGCTGCCAGCAGTGAGGCAAATCTGGCGGGCGGTGCTTCAGCCGATTCTCATCCCTATGATTTTCAGGTAACGGTGACCGATGGAAACGGTTGTCCGTCGGATGAAATAACCCGTTCTATCGTGGTGAACGACGGCAGCCTGTATGTAACGGTAGCACCGAAATACGGTGACTATTGTATAAACGGGGCCGGTGTGCTTACCGCATCGGTGAAAGGGGAAGGGGTAACGGCTGACAATGTTACCTACCAATGGTATAAAGATGAAACCCTGATGACGGGAGAAATCGGTAAGGAACTGGTTGTCATGAACCCGAATGAGACGGACAAATATCATGTGGAGGTAGAATGTGGAGGAAAAACCGGTTCTACGGCGGGCGTTCCGACTCAATTGAAACAAGGTACGAATACGGCTCCTACGCTTACGGGTATCGATCTGCAGATTCCGACCGGGTCGCGTACGGCTTTGGTGGTCGATCCGAACGGTGCGGTAATCACCGAATGGCAATGGAGTCCGGAAGATAAGCTGGCCAGTGGAGAAAGTACATTATCGTCGCCTTATACGGTTGCTTTGAATGCTTCGCAGCAATATACGGTTTACGGTGTAGATCGGAACAAATGTGTCAGTGCTCCGGCTATCGTGAATGTAGATGTCATCAATCTACCGGATCCCGCCGACCGGCAGGATAATCTGATGGTGAAGGCCTGGCCGACACCGGATACGGTTTGTATCGGTAACGAATTGAATATCTATACGACGGTTTGGTCCTCGGTAACCGGTGATAAAACCTATACCTGGATGGGCGATGATAACCTGAACGTTAAAAATACACCCGGTGTGATTTTCAATCCGACCAACCAATCGTTGCCGGCCGGTACATATACTTATGCCGTGATTGTCGAAAATGCTGTCGGTATGAAGGCTGTCGACCGGGCTATAGTAACGGTTATCGACGGTACGACACCGACGTTGACGGAACAAAATCCGGGTGACCGTTGTGCCGGAAACGATGTGGTCGTAAAACTGACCCCTTCCTCCGGAGCTGAGTATACGTGGATTGTCAACGGGGTTGTCGATGAGACGGTTACGGGTAACACCTTTACCTGGCCGGATGTAATGGATGAAACCGGGGTTCATTATAACCTGAAAGTCATAGCTAAAACCGCCGGTTATTGCCGTACGGATACATTGAAAATCGATGCGGATGTGCAACCGGGCGTGAAGTTTGAAGGTTTGCAGATTGCCGATAGCTGCGGACAGGTCATTCTCTATTCGAAGACGAAAGAAAATGCCAACTATAGCTGGAGTTTGACCGCAGGTGCGCCTTATTTGAAGACAAAGGCCGGAGGATCGGCAGATACTTGTTATGTTGTTCAGGATATGGAATTTACAACACCTTCGATGGGATATACGCTGAAGGTCGAAGTAACGCCTAACGGCGGCGGTTGTAAAGCAAGCGGCCAGTATACGGGTAAATTGTACTACAGGCCGACTGCCCGGATTGCAGGCTGGAATCCGGCAGGAGAGGCGACACCTTTGTCTTATACAATGGTGGAGAAAAACGGATCGGAAACCGTTTATCTGGATGCCGTTAACTCGCATTATACGACAACCAATTCGGATGTCGATTGGACGGCTTTACATGCTAACATTACGGCAGCCAGCAATAAACAAACGGCTACTGTCAGAAACGTGGCTGTGGACGATTCCGTTTTCCTGACTATCGCCAATAAGGAAGTAGCTACCTGCCAAAGCCGCGATACCATGCCGGTATACCTCTATCCGGAGGCGCCGACTTTAAGGATCGATACGGTTGACGGTAGTTTTGTGAACGCTGGATTATATCTGGACGGCGGTAGCGGCGACAACTATACTATCTGGAGCCGGAAATGGGATCCGTATTGTTTAGCAACTCGTTTTACCGGTGATCAGGTGTATAAGAAAGAGCCGGGGGCTATAAACATCACGGATAAATTGTGGAAAGAACCGGTTATGGATACATTGGAATTCTATTATGCTACAGCCGGAAGAACTATTGCAGGACGTACCTGGGATAGTCCGACGACAAGTGATACGGTTGGATATTATTTATGTGATTTGAATATTAATCCGTCGGATGCAAGTAATAATTATATGGCTGTTTACTTTGATTTTGCAGCAATGGGATGTCCTACGACAGAAGAGTTGGGAAATCGTATTGTTAAACAGAATCCATCTATTTCTATGATTAATATATATAAGTTTGATTATGCGTCACAAAATACCTCATTGAGTACTTGGATGGATTTGATGGGAACGCCTTTAGTGACGGATCCATTTAACTTAACTCCAGAAGTAGGAGCAATTTTAGTTACGCCAGCAGGTGGTACATCTAAATTTATGCAATATGGAAAACTACCTAAACGCGATTTTAAGATAAAAAGAACGAATCCGGAAGCGAATATTAATTGGATATATTTATTGCCACAGAAGAATGATATATTAGAGATGAATACGTTGTTTGCTACGGAGTTCAAAAATATATTTATTCTTTATAAAATGGATTTTGGAACTGCAGGAACAATAATGGTTACTAATTTGGGAGAGCTGATTGGAGTGATTGGAGATGATGGTGTTCCTTTGAAGCCGTTGCAGGTCATTTGGGTTGAAATTGATAATAGTGGTCTGACTTCTTTAATTTGGAAGTAAAAAATATGGTTATGAGAAATATTTTTACACTTGTAGTTGGAGGATTATTGGGTATATTGCTGAGTTTAAATAGTTATGCCCAACCTGCGTGTATTGTTCAATATTCGTTTGGTGACGGTTCAACTTGTCCTTCTTTGACAACAGGTGATATTGAATGGAGTGTTTCTAGAGATGATAAAGGTTTGACTGCTAATTCAGCAGGGACAGGGAGTGCTATATTAACTAATGTTACGTTTGTACCAGCCTCGGGTATTTTGCAGCTTAATTTGGGACCTTTGACAAAGCTTGCTGCTTTTTCTTCAGGAGAAAAGGTTACAGTTACAATGAAGATAAAGGAATCTGCCCCATGTGGAGCAGGAGCTACAGCGACTGTAACGGGGGCATATAATGGCAATGTTGTTACTGAAGGTTCAAATTTTTTTGTATTAGTGTTGAATACGGTTGTTACTCCTCCTTCTATTTCTATAGGGGGAATGATCTGTGCAGGGGGTGATAAAACGGATATTACAATTGGTAATGTAACGGATTACAGTAAATATTCAATTAAAGTTTTTAGTGGTGCAACGGATGTAACGGATAAGTTTACGATCGGTGCATTGGGGGCAACAACGGAAATAAAAGCTAAGGCCGGTACGACAGCCGGAAGCTATACGGTAAAATTGATTGATAATGCGGATGCTTCGAAAGAGTATGCAGCCAATTTGACGGTTAATGCGGCTGCCGTTATCTCGATTACGGTGCCCAATACGCAAAAAGATGGGGCGGACGCTTACTATTGTAGCGGGGGATCGGATAAATCGACAGTTGTCCTTACGGCAAACGGGCCCAGCGGTTATACCTATGCCTGGGAAAAAGACGGTGCAGCTATTGCGGGTGCCGGTAGCGTTACGGCAAATCAGCCGGGTGTTTATAAGGTAAAAGGAACGCATACAACGGGTTGTCCGGGCGAGGCAACGGTTACGGTAGGTGAAAAGACGGCTCCGGCTGCTCCGGCGATTACGGCTCCGGCGAAAGCGGATGTCTGTGTGGAAGACGGAGGTTCGACGACCCTGGCTGTGACTTCCCCGAATGTCGGTTATACTTATATATGGACAGGAGCAACTGCCGGTACGCCGACCAGTTCTGCAACGGTACAACACAGTAGTGTTGCCACAAATGCAGCCGGTTCGCAATATACGGTAAAAGCCAAAGATAACTTTTGTACATCAAATTCTTCTACAGCGGCTGTTTTGAAAGGCCATAAGATCAGTGTTACCCTGGATAAAACCGGATCGATACAGGTGGCTGACGGTGTGACGCAGACTTTGACGGCAACCCCGACGACAACGCCGGCGACCGGTACCGTAGATGCTACGAGCTGGAATTGGACTTCTACCGGAGCGGCAATCGCTTCCGGGCAGGGAACGGGCAGTATTACGACCGACCCGATCCATGCGACGTCTACCTATAAGGTGGCTGTAAAAGACCAGTACGGATGTCCTGCCACCAGTGCAACAACAACCTTTACGATCAAGGCCGGTACGACCTGGGACATTACATTGGCCGATGCCAAGGCTTGTGCAGGAACTCAGATCAATTTGGCCCCCACGACGACTGCCGGTGTAACCTTGCCGGCTCCGGTTACTTATGCGTGGTCTTCTTCCGACGGGTTGACATTTACGAGTACGAATACATTAAATACTTCTGTTCCGACGACAATGGCGCCGGGAACTTACAAAGCGAAGATTAAAATCACGGACGGTAACGGCGTTTCCAAGGAAAAAGAGGTAACGGTTAAGGTATACGGTAAACCGACTTTGACGGATGTTACGGTTACTTCTACAGAGGTTTGTAAAGGAGATGCCGTGGAATTGTCGGCTAACGGCGGTGCTGCTTCGACAACGGTGATCGATAATTCGGCAGTATTGACGTATAACTGGACGGGGGCTACGAAAAAGGCCGATCAAACGAAAGCTTCGGCAACATTAAAGGCCGGCGACAATCTGTATGAAGTACAAATCGTCGACGGCAACAATTGTAAAAGTGAAAAAAGAAGTGTCACTTATGTCGGACATGAAGTAACGGTTATTGCTTCGCTGAACGGAAGTACTTCTTCTCCGGTGAGTGTACCTTACGGTTCGGCGGGAGCGTTGGATTGTACGCCGAGTTTCAATCCGGGCACAGGAGCCGCCGCCGGGCATGCGGATACTTACGAGTGGGTAAAAGCGACGGGTACAGCCGGTATTGACGGTGTAAATACGAATAAAACCGCGACGACGGAAGCTTTGACATCGGCCGGTTCTTTTAAAGTGACGGTTACCGATCAGTTCGGTTGTCCGGGTACGGGTACGATCAATTATACGACCACCGGCGGTGCGTTGACCGTTTTATTGAATCCGGCATACATTTGCGCCGGTTCGGATACTCCATTGTCCTGTACTCCCGGTGGAGGAACGGGGGGAGCTATTACTTACGAATGGATTGCTGTGAACGGCGATGTGACGTTTGACGATCAGAGTGCTGTTCAGCCGAAACTGGCAGCGGCAACCCCGCCGGGTGTATATAAAGTAAAAGTGAAGATTAAACAGGGAGCTCAGACTGTAGAGTCGGCCGTCGTGGATATTACGGTCGGTGCACAGCCCAAGCTCGCTACGATCGGAATATTCCAGAACGGCAACCTGATTCCGGACGACGGAACTTCCGTATTGCCGGGTAGTAAGGTGTCGGTAGTGGCAACGGGGACAAACCTGCCTGCCGGTACTGTTTACGACTGGACTCCGCCGACTTTGGTAGAGTCTGTTTCAGCCGATCAACTGACGGCAGAGAGTGTGGCGTTGTCGAGAAGTGCTTCGACGTGCTTTAAACTGACGGTGACGAATGCTGACGGGAAATGTCCGGATTATAAGGAGGCTTGTGTGCCGGTAGCCGGTACGGAATTCGTACTGGATATTCCGGATGCTTCGGTATGTTTCGGAATGCCGTTGAATGTGACTTCTGTCGGAAATATAACCGGAGGTGTGAAACCGTATGTCCGTTATACCTGGACGTGTGCCGATCCGAATTTCAATTTCACCGAATCAGCCGATCATCAGTATATTACAGTGGCAGCTACGACTCCGGTCGGCACCTATACCGTGCATCTGGAAGTTGAAGATACCAAAGGCAATATCGTTGCCGATGATTTTATGGTAACGGTGGCTGCTGTTCCTGTGTTTACTGCCGTGCCGGCTTCCCCGCAAACGGCGAAAGTGGGTACGACCGTGAATTTGTCGGCTACGGTAAATCCGGGTACGGCTACGGTAAACTGGATCCCGGGAGGTCCGGTACAGGGAGCACAAACCGGCGGTACGGGCTATGCCCAGATTACGGCAGGACAATTTACGGCTGCAGGGGCTTATAATTACAGAGTGGAGGCGGCCCTCGGCACTTGTAGTATAGATTCGGTTATTGTGATCAATGTACAGGAAAAAGTGGACGATATCGTTATTGTTGCAGCTGATGTTACGGCTTGTGAGGGGGACGGTGATATCCGGCTGAGCGCTTCGGCAACGGGAGGATCGGGTAGTCTTTCTTACCGCTGGGAGGTACTTAGCGGAGATATCGTGTTGTCCAGTTCTACCGGACAGACGACGACGGTGCAATCTGCATCCGTCGGTTCACACCGGGTAAGGATACATGTGACGGATAATTCGGCCACCGATCCCGCACCGGCACAGTATAAGGATATTCTTGTTACCATATATGGCAAGCCGACGATTACTTCGATTGCGGTAGATAATGTAACGAGCGGTGCTTCCAATGTAACGGTGGTGGATTTCGGAGACGAGTTGAAACTGACCGGTACGGTTGATCCGACCAATGCAACCTGCGCCTGGACGGACGACCGGGGAGCTTTGCTTTCTCCGAACGGTAATCCGGTATATACCAAGCCGATGACGGATAATACGCGTTTTACCCTTAAGTTGACGAACAACAATGGATGTTCGGTGAGCCAGGATGTAAGCGTGACGGTAAAACAACCGGAAAACGGGGCTTTGCTGCGTCTGGAACTGGCGAAAGAGTGTGCCGAATCGGGCCGGGATATGGTACTGACAATGACAGCGACGGGAGGTACGACCTATTCCTTCCATTTGAGGAATAATGCCGGTCTGGATGTACTTTTCGAAGGAACGGGTCCCTGGACCTACAACATTCCGTTGAGCGGTCAGGATACTTATTTTGCACAGAACTTCCAGGCCTTTAAAAACGGGGTGGAAATTTTACCGACCTACGTACAGCCTGAAAATCTGGAAGCTTTGTTCTATACGACTCCGGTTATTACGATAGCCGGCGGAAATACGAAGGCAGTTTGCGAGGGCAATGCTTTGACCTTGTCGGCTTCCGCCCAATTGGGAAATACGGTTTTCGAATGGGATGATCCGAATGTCATGAACGGGCGGCCCTTCTTCCCGACGACATCGGGTACCTATACGGTTACTGCGACGTCAGACCGGGGATGTGAAGCAACCTCCAGGGTAGATGTGACGATAATCCCGAGACCGACGGTGACGATCAATGCTTCGCCGGAAACGATCTGTCTGGGAGATACGGTATTCCTGACAGCCGGAGGATCGGCTACGGAATTTACCTGGAACAACGGAAAGACGGGAACGGATATTTTTGATATACCGAATGTGGGAGGAACGATAAAATATGTGGTATCCGGTAAGGAAACCGTAAACGGCTGTACCGATACCGCTTCGGTGAAGGTGCTTGTAAATGAGCCGCCGATGATTGTATCGACTTCCCGTACGACACGTAGTATCGCCATCGGTAAGAATGCGACTTTTGCAGTCAAGGCTACCGGTAAGGATCTGAGATACGAATGGCAGCGGTGGACCGGTTCGTCCTGGCTGACTCTTTATGACGGCGATGACGACCAGCCCGGTGTATCCGGCTCGCGTACCGATTCGTTGACACTGACCGGCGTGCCGATGAGCTGGAACGATACGAAACTGCAGTGTATCGTTACCAATGATTGCGGTGTTGCCGATACGACCTTCCTGCTATATGTGAAAGAATGTTTCGATATCCTTGACCTGGAATGGGATATGTGCGAAGGTATCCGTCCGGAGACCGATCCGACGGTGGCAATTGACGGCTGGTATTGTCCGGGAACAAAGATTGCCATCTGTGCCAGACTGATTCTCGACGATCCGGATGCCGATCTGGGAAGTGCCGTGTATAAATGGACGGTAGACGGATTATCTACCGATGACGGCCGCTGGGGAGAAATGGTGTTTATTTCCGATTCCAGTGTATTGAGTTGGGTACCGCCCGCCTCCTGGCAGGATAATATTACCATAGCCTTGTGCGCTTATATCGACGGAGCCTGTGATACGGTATGTAAGAGTTATCTGCGCTTGAAGGCAACGGCTTATACCGAACTCGACTGGAAGATGATGACTTCCGTCGATCCGTCCAGAATGTTCTGTCCGGGAGATACGGTAACTTGTTGGATAGACGATCCGAAACAAACGGCAGGTTTGAACCCGACCTATAAATGGTATAACGATATTTTCGACCTGTCGACGGAAAAGCCTTCGACCAACGAAGTGGTCAGCTTGAAGAACGACCGGGTAGTGATGAAGATGGGACAAAAAGATACGTGGATGAAGGTGGTGATGACTCCTTCTCCTGAAATCTGTACCCGCCAGGGAGAATATGCCGATACGGCTTTCTTGCAGGTAAAACAGATTGTAGAACCGGAGTTCTCAATCTGGAGCGAGGATACATTGGCTTGTGCCAATGACGAGATTTACCTGGAAGCCCGTTGGAAAAATGCCGGAGAGCATCCTAAATTCCAATGGACACGCAGTATCGGAGAACCTTATTGGAACCTCGGAACCGAATATTATGCCAAGACGGTATTGGATGAAAACGACGTATGGATCAAATGCGTACTGACGCCTTCGGATGAAGTTTGCTTCAGACAGGATACCGTATTTGTCGGAGCTAAACAGATTAAGGTTATCAAGGATCCGGCCGTAGTGATTTTCGCCGACCTCGAAAATAAAGTGCAGGGAGACGAAATCATCATCGAATCGGATATTACGAAAATGCCGATCAAGGATCCGTCTTATACCTGGTATGTCAATAATCTGATCGAACCGGGCGAAACGGAAGAGGAATGGATTTCTTCCGATTTCAAACAAGGCGATAAGATACAATTGGGTGTGAAAGGAGAACGGATTTGCCAGAACCAGATCATGTCCAATATTCTGGAGATCGATTTCAACAACTCGGCCCGCGATACGCTGGTAGTGATCTATCGGGACGAACGTATCCGTAATCTGGATTTGTTTAAACCGGGTGACGAACTGAAAGAGTTCTCTATCGCCCAGGGCGGTTATACCGGTTCGGGTAAGGTTTCGATGGGACTTGACGGGAAGTTCAATTACATTCCGGATCGTGATTTCATCGGTATGGAGAAAGTGACGTATGTGATCTATAATAAGTATACGGGAACAACGGAAACCGGGCATGTTTACATTCAGGTAAAAGACAAAGACCGTTTCTTTATTCCGAATATCATTACGCCGAACGGGGATGGTTTGAACGATACCTGGAAGCTCGATTTCCTGGCTGATTACCCGGAACACAGAGTGACGATTTACAACCGTTACGGTAAGGTCGTCTTCAGGGCTGACCATTACAACAACGACTGGGATGGATCGGGTCAGGGAAACAGTGGCTATGTGGCCTACTTCAACCTGCCGAACGGAATTTATACTTATGTGATCGATCTGGGTAATAAGGAGATATTGAAAGGATGGGTAGAGATCCGGAAAAATATGAACCTCGGGAGATATTCGCGCTAAACGGGTATAAAACGTGGTGATGAAAAGGTGAAAATCTCCCGGGCTGTAAGGGCCGGGGAGACTTTTGCCGTTTATAAATATTTGAAGGAAGGACGCGGAATTTTGAAAATTAATTTGTAGTTTAGAGCGTTTTAAATTAGGTTAAAATTATACGAAAGTTTATAAAGTTTTTAAATCGGTATTCCGTCTTTACTTTCGTATTTTTACCTTAACAGACATGGTATTATGAGATTTATTGTTGCAGGTTTATTGGTGGTAATGTCGGTGACTGCGGGGATTGCGCAGACGAATGTGTTGAGATTTACGGATTATGCAATGGTACAACCGGTTGTCAATCCCGCTTGTATGGGTATGGAAGAAGGGGTGGCCGGGTTATTACTTTACCGGAGTCGTTTTGAGAAATCCGATTACTGGCCTTCTACCGGTGTGTTTAATATCAATTCCGGTATCAAAGGGAAGAATCTGGGAGGGGGTATAAACCTGATTTACGACAAATACGGTCCTTATGAAAAATTGTTCGCCTATGTAGCGGGTTCTTATAAGCTGAAAGTGAATGAAGGTAAGTTTTTATTTTTCGGATTGCAGGCGGGTATCAATTATGTCAGCAATGCCGGAAATTATAAAAAATACGAGGAAGAAGTCATATTCAGTGATAATTACAGTCAGCCGAACTTCGGTTTCGGTTTGCACTTCCAGGCCGATAAGTATTATGTCGGTTTGTCGATTCCGGAATTCAGGTATAATACAATCAACGAAGAGGGGCAAAAAGTAAATTCGATGATGTCGAATATGCTGAAGGTATTTCTTTATGGCGGTTACCGCTTTAAGATTGCGGAGAATACAGATTTGGAGCCTTATTCCTGGATTACATATTCGGGAGAGGAAAATACGATGCTGGATCTGGGAGCCAAATTGATATACAAAGACAGTTTTATCGTCGGCGCTCAATACCGTACGGAGGAAGCATTCGCTGCCATGGTAAGGGTAAGATTGACGGGAGATATCTGGCTGGGGTATGCGTTTGAAGGCAATCATTCGGATATTGACAACAGCTTTAACAGTGTACAGGAAATCGGACTGACTTTCCGTTTCGGCGGTAAGAAAGGAACCGGCGGCAGTGCGACGAGTGACGAGAAATACGACGATATAAAATCAATCCGTTATTTTTAATACGGAGTCGCAAACTCATAAAGTCGCAGAGAATTTTGGATTGAATACACAAGGCTGAATTTGAAAGGAATTAAAAATTGCAGATTTACGATTTTAGATGAAATGAAGCTGATAACGAATCTGGATACCCGATAATCTAAAATTATAATCTGAAACCGTAAACAAGTTAGGAAGCAGGAATAGTAAAATCAGCGTGGGATCCGGGAGAACTGCGGAAGTAATTTACAATTTAAATCTAAAATAAGGATGAAGTTCATATTCACCATATTGTTTGTGATGCTGATGTCGATGGGGGCTTTTGCACAACAGCAGAGCCGGGCTGACCGGATGTTTGAGCGGGGGGATTATTTGGGTGCTATGAAATTGTACCGGAAGGAACTGGATGCGGGTACGGGAGACCAGGAGCGAACGAAAGCACGGGTAGCCAATTGCCTTTTTCATTTGAATGATGTTATCCGGGCCGGACAATTGTACCGGGAACTGGATCCCGATAAACTTGGGGCGGATGATTTGCTTTATTATGCGATTACCTTACAGCGCTCGGGGGAATATGATAAAGCATTGGGGCTGGTGGATATGATCGAAAGTATGGGAGGCGATGTTATCGCTACGGAGCGTTTGCGTCAATCCTGTAGTTTTGCAGAGCAAATGAAGAAGGAAAAGCCGGTGTATGCCGCTAATAAGACAAATATCAATTTTGCCGGCTTTTCTGCCGGTGTTACCTATTATAAAGGCAAGGGGGTTATTCTGGCAGCTCCGGGCAGCGGCGAGAACGCCATGCAGGACTCTAAAGGCTATAAGTTTACCCGTTTGTACAATGCCGTATTTTCCGGAGATGGAAAAGGAGGACGCCTGATACCGTTCGGAGAGGAACTGGTAGATAAATACCACATCGGAGCGGTGACTTTTTCGAAAAATTTTCAACGGATTTATTTTACGAAAACCATTTTGAAAAAAGACGGCACCAGTATATTGAAGCTGATGACGGCAGAGAATAATGCCGGGAAATGGGAGAACATTCGGGAGTTGAATATCAATTCCGACGATTACTCCTGTGCTCATCCTTGTTTATACCGGGATTCGCTTTTGTTTTTCGTTTCGGATATGCCGGGAGGGTACGGCGGGAAAGACATTTACAGGACGGTGGTCGACGGGGACGAGTGTGGCGAGGTACAGAATCTGGGAGGTGTCATCAACACGGAAGACGACGAATTATTCCCGTTTATTGATAGTGACGGTTGTCTGTTTTTTGCTTCCAACGGGCATGTCGGTTTGGGAGGCTTGGATATTTTCGAAAGCCGGATGACGGCGGAGGGATGGACAGCACCCCGAAATATGGGCCGTCCGATAAATTCGTCGATGGATGATTTCGGTTTGGTGTTTCTGGATACGAAGCGCACCGAAGGCTATGTTTCTTCCAACCGGGGAGGTACCGGATATAACGACTTTTTATTCAGTCTGCGGATATTGCCGAGCCGGTCTCCTAAAGTAGACGTGCCGGCACCTGTGGATCAGCAGGTTGTCGTCGATCCCAAAGACATGTTCAAGGTGGATTACCGGTATGCGATACAGGTAGGGGCTTTTCGGAATCCTGTGCCGCGGGTCTATTTCGATAAATTTCAAAATGTCAAGGTATATCTGGGGTATGATAATATCTATCGGTATACGTTGGGAGAGTATCCGGAAGAGCAGGTGGCGCAGAACGACTTGAAAGAAGTCCGGAAAGTGATAGGCGACGCCTTTGTGTGTAATGTCGATAGTTATGTTGTACAGCAAAAAATCCGGAACGATGTGCAGGGGGATAAAATCAGCGATGACGAACTGTTGTTGATCCGCCTGAAAAATCTCGAAATACAGGAAAAGGCGAAGAGAAACCGGCCGCAGCCGCAAAAAACACGCCGTTATCTGGAAAAACCCCGGGATACGGAAATGGCCGTGAGGCGTAGTGCCTATACGGTGGTGCTGATGTCTGTCAATCAGGTGCTCGATATGTCGAAATTCAACGGTATCCGGGAAATGGATGTTTATGAGGTGGAGGATGGAAGCTACCGTTATTGTACCGGACGCTACAATAGAAGGGAAGATGCGGAGAATGCCTTGCAGCGTGCGCGTAATTTGGGTTTCCGGGAAGCATATGTTACCAATACCAGCGAATACGGCTATGAGCGGAGAAGGGTTGCTGAAGACAGTCCCTCCCGGGATGTACACGGTATGAAAGAACTGCTGAAAGATTTGTAAAACCGGCTTATAATTAAGCCTGCACTTTGCCGAAAATTACACACTGGGACGGACTCAGTCATGTTCGGAAGAAAAAATATTGTCCATGGTTGTCTTTTTTCATATATTCT